>Ga0209692_10001766_pt1 | contig 27223 bp, 29 predicted proteins | sample tdDd472_FD_187129 | JGI IMG/M metagenome (GOLD analysis project Ga0209692, IMG submission 187129) | Marine sediment microbial communities from the Atlantic coast under amendment with organic carbon and nitrate - tdDd47.2 (SPAdes)... | ecosystem: Environmental > Aquatic > Marine > Coastal >... | reverse complement strand
ATAAGGTACATTGGGTGTTGGATGTTACGTTCAGAGAAGATGAAAGCCGTATTCGACGGGGAAACTCAACTCATAATATGGGAGTGATTCGTCATATGGCGTTAAATCTTCTCAAAAAAGAGAAAACGAAACGGAGTATTGCTGGTAAGCGACTTAGGTCAGCATTAAACGATGGCTATAGAGCTAAAGTATTGTGTTCTATATGATTTAAATGATTTTACCCTGCGTTAGATTTCGTTCTCTTTGGGTAAAACCAGTCGATTTACCTAATTTGTTCAACTTGGTTTCACTTAAAATCAGTTTCAGTTTTTTTCGGATTATGCTAATGTCCATATGAAGCCTTTGGGATGAAAAAGTGATTGCTTGGTAACAACCATTTGATCATCAAATTGGCTTCATTTCAACTTCTTAAGATCCTACCTATGAACTGACAAGTAAGAAACCAGTATATACAAAGGTATAAGGTATAAGATTTTTCCAGATAGTAAGCGGTGAAAAAAGGCAAAGTTCTTTTGAAAAAAAACGCCGACTAAAAACATATAAATCCAGGGAAGAAACGAAACGCCCCAGAGTTTAAATAAGAAATTATCATCGTAGTCCTCAATTAAACTATAGTGAGCAATGTGAAAGGACATAAAAAACAGGATTAAAAGCAAGATTTTTTGATTACTTTTTTCCGGTCTGGCTAACCCGAAAAGCCAATACAGAATGGGTACCATAATGTAAAACTGTAGTTCCACACTAATCGTCCAAAGACTACCGTTTAATACTCCGGTCCCAAATTCCCTCATAAAATCAGGATTGTAGAATTGGACAATACTAACTTGCCCGACAAGCCATATCATTAACCTGATTATGCTAAAGCTTTTATCTGACAAGTACCCAGTTAAGTAAACACTCACAATGGCAACAAAAGTACAAATGAGCAATGCCGGGTAGATGCGTAATATTCTATTTTGAGCATACTCCTTTAGCGAGGAATTACTTTCATAAGACTTACTTATTAGAAATCCGCTGATAAAAAAGAATATTGGTACACCCGGAAAAAGTTTCAGCAAGTCAAAAAAGAGTGAATCGGTTTTATCTATTTCTAAATATTTGGTTGTATGATGAATGGCGACCTGAAGTGCTGCTATTAGTCTAATTATATTGAAATTATTGGTCCTAAATATTTCTTTCATGTAAAAACGTAAGTCCTGCAGCGAGTAATATTGAAATTTGCATGGCAAAGTTTAACATGTGTACAGATAACTCGAAACTAAGCAATAAATCGATTAATAAAGTAACATTCTTATCTCACACTAGTCGCATGATAGAAGCCTTTTTTAGCAGAAATACTAATTCGGCTAAATTGAACCATTAAACTAAAAAATTCGATTTTTTTTAGCCCTATAGATAAAAATATTTTATTTATAAGAAAAATCTAAACGGTAGGAAAATTAAAACTGAAAACGGTTCAAGTAATGTTATTTGCACTACTTGAAAAAAGGATTGCTACCAGGTTGTTGTACCGGCGGCAGGAAATCAAAACATTTTTGATTAATATTGCAACTTCGCTGAATATTTTGCGGCATTTTATATCGGTAATGATAATCTCTATTGCCACCATATATTTCTTCTCGCCTTTCTCTTTCGATTAAATCCGTGGGATAAACATAATGATCATATCTTTCCCTAGCAAAGATACAACTAAATGCCAGTCCTAGCCATAGCAACAGGATTATAAATAACAGTTTCATAAAAGATTGGAGCGACATCGTTATTCTTTGCATTTGAGAAGGTCTCGGTACATCTTTTGTACTGCTTATAAGTCTTGCGCAAGTCGAAAACCATCATTACTACTCCGATAGTCAGAGTAGTTATAGTCCCGATCCGCTGAACGCATATTTTTTGGAAAATAACTCCAGCGATAGAATATCTGTCCCCAACCAAATGGAAATCACTTTGTCACTCATTATTTGATAAGCATGATAGATAGAGAACATAATGTAACTCCGTTTTTCACCTTTCTAAGCCAAATTCTTCTATGCCAAATACCATATCAGGAAATAAACTCTGAAATTACAACCTGACATTATTCGCTGCTATTCATAAAACCCAGTAGATGCAACAAACTGGTAAATAAATTAAAGATCGCGACATATAAAGTGACGGTAGCCATAATATAATTGGTTTCACCACCGTTAATGATATTGCTGGTCTCATACAAAATTAGTCCTGCCATTAATAAGACGAACATTGCTGAGACCGCCAATGATAACGCCGGCATTTCAAAGAATATCGCACCAAGTCCTGCCAAGAACGCCACAATAATTCCCACAGCTAAAAAGCTTCCCATAAAACTAAAATCTTTTTGGCTCGTTAACGCATAGCCCGACAACCCCAAAAAGAGAACACCGGTAGCCCCCATAGCTGTCATCACAATCTGACCACCATTAGGTAGAGCCAAATAGTTACTAATAATTGGGCCTAAGGTATAGCCCATAAAACCGGTTAAAGCGAAAACAAACGCTAATCCTAAAGCGCTATCACGGAATTTGCTTACCAGAAACAGTAGTCCGAAATAACCAACCAGGGTTAGAATGATTCCAGGATGGGAGAGATTTAAAGCTATCGAAACTCCAGCACTCATGGCACTGAAAAGAAGTGTCATTGACAACAAAGTATAAGTGTTTCGAATGACTTTGTTGGTTGCTATTGCAGTTGTTTGAGATGAACTCGTTCTCATAGTAACAACATTATTTTTCATTTTTTCATCCTCTAATTGACAAAAGAATTTGCTGCATTTTTTTCTGCATACAGCAATGGTGATTCTTCACTGACGAAAGGTGCATTACGTAACAAGCTTTTTCGTCTGTCGACTTTTCGTACCACCGTTCTTCCTGCTCGTTCGGTAGCACGATCAATCGCTACGTATAGGTCGGCTTCAACATCTTCGATTACAACATCCGGTAATCCCTTCAAAATTATTTGAATGCGACAACATTTATCCACTCCACCACGCGGCCCATTAACATCAGATAATCTCACTATGATCCGCTGAATATAAATATCACAGCAAATTAAATGAGTACGAAGTCTACGGGTAGTATGTCCACGTATTGCATCAGTTAACGAAAACTTATTGGCCTGTATAGAAATTTGCATATTTCTCTCCTAAGCAGTTTTTCATTCTTTTTCCATATAATTTATTGTAGGGATCTTTTATTGCTTTAAAAAGTCGAATATACTTTTAGTTATATTCGTTTTTTTCGAGCATTTAGAAATCCAATGATTAACTACAAACACCTTTATTATTTTTGGACAGTTGCCAAAGAAGGAGGAGTCGCTCGTGCTGGCGAGCGATTAAACCTAACCCCTCAAACGATCAGCGGACAACTGAGCCTGTTGGAGGACTATCTCGGCGTTGGATTATTCAATCGAGTAGGACGCAATCTGGAGCTAACCGAAACCGGACGGTTAATTTTAAGTTACGCCGATGAAATCTTTTCTTTAGGAGGTGAGCTTGAAGAAGTTATTCACCAATTACCGGAAGACCGACCGTTGCTATTTCGAGTCGGCGTAGTCGATGTTGTGCCTAAATCCATTGCGCATAATATTATTAAACCAGCATTAACTATGGCTGAACCTATCCGTATGATCTGTCGTGAAGCAAGTCTTGATACTTTGCTGGCTGAATTGGCTATTCATCGACTTGATTTAGTATTAGCAGACCGCCCTATTCCTCCTACCATCAGCACCCGAGGTTTTAGTCATAAATTAGGTGAGTGTTCAATTAGTTTTTTTGCCACTGAACAAATAAAACAAAACCTAGTCGGGAGTTTTCCTCGCTGCTTAAACGGAGCTCCGCTGCTATTACCCAGTAGAGGAAATCAGCTTCGAGCCGCAATCGAACAGTGGTTTGACCGACACCGAATTCATCCGCGCATGGTCGCAGAATTTGATGATAGCGCTTTAATGAAAGTTTTCGGCCAAGAAGGTGCCGGAATTTTTATTGCCCCGAGTGCAATCGAAAAAGAGGTTGAAAATCAATACAAAGTACAAGCGATAGGTCGTGTAAATGAAGTAAAAGAGCAGTTTTATGCCATTTCTGTAGAGCGACGAGTCACACATCCAGTCAATGCAAAGATAATGGATGCAGCCCGTGAGTCTTTATTTGGTAATGTTTAAACGCAAATAAATAGTAAAAACTGAAGAATAATTGTTCTATTATCCAGGTACAAATAAAAAGTAAAAATTTAGGGTCTATTCTAAGCAGACAGAACTCCCACCAATTGCTTCATGGTTTTTACCGAGTTTTCCGGAAATAGCGACGGAATTTTAAGCCTCCCTGCTTTGCATATTTGCGTTTTAGGACATTATTATAATTTTTGACTTTAAGCTCAATTCGAAGGCTATTTATTCATCCTGCGCTAAACGGAAACCATCATTACTACTGCGATAGTCGGAATAGCTGTAGTCTCGTGCTGTCGAGCGCATGTATTTTGGAAAATAACTCCAGGTTCCGCCACGTAAAACACGTCGTTTGCAATTATCACGGAGCCAGGCACTCCCATCTGCAGGGGCACCATGATAACTAGCATGCCAGCAATCTTCTACCCATTCATAAACATTACCTGCCGTGTCCATCAGTCCGAAGGGATTTTCATTAAAGGATCCTACCGGTGCGGTACTCTCATCATCCCACAAACTACCACAGCCATCACAGTTGGCATTATTATGACCAAGTTCGTTCCCCCACCAATAGCGAGTATCAGTTCCCGCTCTGGCGGCATATTCCCATTCGGCTTCAGTCGGGAGACGATAGAGTTTAGCGGGCTTGGCTATTTTATTCAACCAGGCAATAAATTGCTGTGAATCATCCCAGGAGACGTTAATAACGGGATGCTGACCTCGTGTCCAACCATTATTTACCGGTAAATCGTAACCGGTGTCCAAAACAAAAAGATCGTACAATTCAAAAGTGGTCTCATATTTTGCAATTTTAAAAGGCGATATTTTGACCTTGTGTCGGGGCTGTTCATTTCCTTTGCTGTCATTTCCCATAGAAAACTGTCCGGCAGGGATGGAAATCATCTCGATTTGCAACAAAGCTTCATCGACTACTCCCTGGCGATCATTTTCCCAACGTTTACGACCAAGCTTGCTAAATCCATAGCTTAAATGTAAATCTACCCGCATGCTGCCCGATATATTCACTTCCTCTGTCGCGCTATATCCCATTAAACTATCCGCGATGGGTTTTTCAACATATAACGAATAGTTCCCCTCTTCAACATGAATATTGGCAAAGCCGTCATCTCCAAGAAAAGCTATTCTCTTTCCATTCAGATAGATACAGGCCCCGGGTTTATCACCAACAATTTGCAGACTGGCCTTTTTAGCTGCCTGGCCATTTTGAACCAATAACGCCAAAAACAAGAACATTATAATTTTATATCTCATTGCATTAAACATTTGTTTTTTTCCAACCAAATTAAGGGGGGCAAGTTCCCTTTTTCAGTTACTTGATTTGAATAGAAAAATGCATCCCCATTATTATTAAAACCGTTTGCTCCCAAGATTGTCAGATAATTATGCAGGCGTTATTCCAGCCAGATGCTTTATGGTTTTTACCGGATCTTCCGGGAACACGGAATGAAGATATTTTAAACCACCCTGTTTGACATATGTTCCTTTTAGGGCATTGTTATAATCCTTCACTTTAAGCTTTTCATCTTCGTGGTAATCATAGAAGTTTTTTAAGAAATTGATTGCCTCCCAATGCTTGGATGTTAATTTGATTCCAAATTTTTGAGCACGTTCATCAACCACATTTTTATCGATACTGGTAACACGAACCAGATTCACTGTGTCATACATAATTCCATCCTCCACTTTTACAGGAACTGACGGAGACCTAGTTATTAAATAATATGTTCAAAGTATAGCTTAGGTTTTCATAAATCCAATAAAAAGCTCGGGTCTATTGACTTTATTGTCAAATAAAACTTCTTAAATTCAACTTTATCCTTGAACTTAGAACCCTTATACTAGTGCTGTTGGCTGTTTTATAGATGGCTTTCACTCAATTTAGAAAGAGAATTCGGATAATATTGTGATTTAGGAATACCTATCAGTATTATCAAATTCCAACTAGTCAGTCATTTATTGGAGTAGGTTATGGCAGCGAGTAGCAAATCCAAAAAAGGGTTCTTCGAGCGTCTGAAATCGGTTTTTATTGAAACTCAAAAATGCAACGAGATCGACCTGACTGAACCGTTAAGATTGTGCAAAGAGAGTGTTCGGATTCCTCTGGACAATTGTCCCCTCGAAATCTCCTTAAATGTTAACAGCATTTCTCTAAATTTAGTTCCAGAACAATATATAGGGGAAAAACACGGCAACGATAAATTCTCCCTACTTTTATTTAATCCGGATTATTTTTATACCCAGATAAGCGCCTTTATTAGAATAGCTGAAGGTGATCATCTTATTGTCGGTCGAGAAGACGAGCATCAGCATGTTCTTTTTCATACTCCAGACAAAATAGCAAAGCAGCAATTTGCCATTATCCACGAAGGCAGTTCTCTACTAATTAAAGATTTACAAAGTGAGCAAGGTACCACACTAACACCTCACGCACAGGAGAAAAGAGATTTTAATGCCATGCGCATGGATAATTTGCGCGAAATAAGGCGTATTTTTCGCGGTCCAATTGAATTACTACCAGCAGAAACCGCATTGGAAGATCTGAACAAAGTAAATCGTTTATTGGAAAAAGAACCATTACGCCCGAAAGATGATGACGGAATGCCCGGTGGTGTAGTCAGTCTACCGAAAAAAATGATCCCCATTATTATTGGCGACTTACATGCTCAGGTGAATAATCTCCTTACTTTATTAACCCAAAATCGTTTCTTGGAAATGTTGAGTGATGGCAAAGCTGCAATGGTCTTTTTAGGTGATGCAGTTCATTCCGAAATGGACGGATGCCTGGAAGAAATGGAAAGTTCGCTGCTTATGATGGATATTATTCTGCGCCTAAAATTATGGTTTCCACAGCAAGTTTTTTATGTTCGGGGAAACCATGATAGCTTTTCTGATGAGATTGGCAAAGCAGGTATACCACAGGGCTTACTGTGGGCTCAAGCGATCCAAAAAGCACGTGGAGAAGCTTATAAAAAGGCCATGGATCGTTTCTATGAGCTATTGCCATACGTTCTATTGTCCAAAAACTATGTAGCCTGCCACGCCGCACCACCTAAAGGTAAGGTGGATATGGATATGTTGGTAAATATTAAAAAATATCCTGGACTGATCCAGGAAGTCACGTGCAATAGGCTATATCGTCCTAATCGTTTGGCCGGCTACACCAAAGGTGACGTTAAACGATTTCGTAAAGCTCTTAATCTGCAGGGCAAAGCTGAGTTATTCGTTGGTCACACCCCCCTTACCCGGCATGAAACCCTATGGCTAAATGTGGGAGGAATCGAACATCATGACGTAGTATTTAGTGGAAATATCCCTTGGATTGGCGTTTTTACCAGAGTCCAGGAACAGATGATTCCATTGCGATATCGTTCCGAATCGCTATTGGAAATTCTTAATAATCTTGATGATGTCGAGCTATACGACGAATTGGCTTGGGAAGATAGTTATGCAAGAGAGAGCTAAATCCAGCAAAAAAAGATCGCTAAAAGAAGGGCCGGTCATCTATCATCCTGAAGATTATCTAATAGAAGAACATCGGACTAAAAAAAATCTTACCCTGTCCGAACTTAACCAAGTTTTCAAGTTATATTTACAAGAACGACAATTTAACCGAAACGATATATCCATACTCGGGCAGTGTTCATTAATATTTAACGATCCTATGTTTAGCGTATGGCATACCAAGAGTAAGGCTGAGCAAAGTGAGTCTTTATCAGAATTAGTCAAGATCCCTGAACTTTTTGAAAATATGATTAATTCCATCGGAGCAACCGCAGGTGATACGACGATTATTAAGGGTATTCTTAAAGATGCCTATCAAAATGCCATTGATAGTTTTTCCCACGCGGCCTTCCTACAAAAAAAATATTTAAATCGCTTCCCCGGAATTAAAATCATTTTATTTGTCGATCAAAGAAAAAAAATTATGGTTCTAACCATGGTTGATAATGGTTATGGAGAGCATTTCTTAAAACCCAAAAAAATGCATACCGGTCAAGAATACGGTGATGACTTTGTTTCTCGAATAGTTGACTGGATTATCAGGCGCTATGTTGAAAAAGATTCAGGGGAGGTCCAACGCGAAATCGCCTATACCGGAGGCCAGGGATTAGGAATCAAAAAAATCAAACAAGAATTGAAATTAGATGTCAACGTACACTTTTTGGTATCCGGAGCTGTTTTTGAAACGCGATTACGAAATTACTTCTAACCGTGCTGTAACACATTTTAGTATTTGATAATAAAGCGAAAAGCATAATGGATGCAACTCTCATTCTATCTTATTTTTGACCATTAAAAAGTAATTTGGACAACATGAAGATCAAAAATCACAGCATTAAAATGGAAACACAAAAGGGAATGTCCATTTATAATATAACTCCCGATATTAAATCATTTATTTTGCAAAATGAGATAGACGACGGCTTTGTTATTATCTCTTCCCGACATACCACCACGGCATTGACTATTAACGAATGTGAAGAACGATTGCTTGATGATATACGCCTGTTCTTCCATAAATTGGTTCCCCCCAAAGACAAATATTTACATAATGATATACACCTACGGGATTGTCCCGATGATGAACCGGAAAATGCTCATTCACATATTACTGCTATGTTATTAGGTCAGTCGGAATCTATCCCAATTGCAGCCGGTAAAATGGCACTTGGGCAATATCAATCGGTAATGTTAATTGAGCTAGACGGCCCACGTTCCCGTACTGTAAATATTCAAATAATCGGTGAATAAATCCGATTATACGACTGAATATTATTTTTCCTCCTCAGTTCCGATAAGCTCATAATCGATACTCACCCGATCCGTAGCATAGGGTCTGAAATGATTATCGGCATAAGCAACATGATCCGGGTGTTCTCTATAGGAATCGATGACTTTAGCATTGGCAAAGCGGAATAACCAACACCAGCGATAGGAAGCATCTTTTTTAACCGAGTAACCACTCCAAGTTTGGCGAACACCAGGGATTTTATCCAGAACCTCTCGACCTTTAGCTGCCAGCTCTGCAGTTTTGTTATCGTCGGCATTGAAATTATAAATTATCAAATGTTCAATCGGCCGACAAATATCGCAGTTTTCTAGAGCTGCCTGGCCTTGTCCGATTGCCATAGTACTTTTAAGCAAGTCATGAATATAATTTGCTGTACTTTGTTTCACCAACTCATCCAGCTTTTGCCAGGATGACGGCGTTTGTTTTATTGCTTGTAAAGTGACTGCGTCTAATTCAGTATCCATTTTTACAAAGCATTCTGGATTTCTGTCAGGGTCAATAATTGCGATACCACAGGACTCGGCAACTTTTCCAATCTCTTCAATAAGTGATGCGCTCAAATTGGATTTTAATGCTAACCCGTTACAGCCAAAACGAACTGCCAATACCGCCTCATCAACTGTTCGTACATTTTTAGCAACAATTGCACTAGCTATCTTGGCTCTGCGCGCCAATAACTCAATAGATGGCATAAGTTCGTCAAGTGAGCAAGTCGCTTCAATACCTAATATAATAGGAACATCAAGTTCTACTGCCTTTTTTAAAATACCCTTGGCAATAGCTACCGTTGGTGTTGGGATCAAACTAAGTTTATATTTGTATTTTGACGCATGCTGCTGTAACTGCAACAGATCGACTATAGCCATTTTTTTACCCCTCGGAAAATAACCAGCAAATATCAATTTAGTATACTTACTGAATTATATAAGTGAAATTAGAATTTTAGATTAAAAGGATAAGGATTAACTTATAGTAAAACTGAAGTCTAATTGCTGAAAGCGATAAATATTACTTTATCCTTACAAAAGCACATTCTTGTCTCATATACGCAAATGGAATTAGATTTTTTATTTGCATCTGATTCCTACTTTCTATGCTGGAATCGATACTTTGGCTGTCTTTGGCCGTTCAAGTTATGCATTCCCACATGCAATGTGGGAATGAGGGACGTAAAAGATTGTGATTTATCGACTAATCATCATTTAAAATGGTATGAGTGGCACTCACCTCAAGGGCGCTATTAGGAAAAGAACCATTAATAGGACTGCTTATCACCAAATCAAATGTTTCATCCGATTCGGCCACTGAATCGCCAATAATTGTCACTCCTATTAGGGTCTCTGTTTCGCCAGCAACAATTGTTGCACTTCCTGAAGTAGCAATATAATCATCGCCGGCTTTAGCTGTTCCATCACGAGTTTCAAAGGATACGGATGCGTCCACCGATAGGGCACCGGTTAAACCCAATTTGAAGTAATTTACATGATTAGAACTACTCTCATTAAAACTGGTTTGCGATTGATTTGATACGGAACTACTCAAAGTTAGGTTAGCATCAGAAATATCAAAGAAAATATTATTATAACAAGCAACCTTGAAGCGTGTGCTAGAATTGCTTGCGATGCTGGCAGGAACGATGACCGTTTCGCTGCCATCATTATCAATCTGTTGGGCCAAATAGTAGGCAAAATTATTTCCACCATCAATAGACATTAAAATATCAATATCAGTACAACTAATCGGAGATGAATCGGTTCCACCGACATCCCAGGAAATATCAACACTGGAACCCGCTTCGATCGTAGCTGAAGAGGTATGGGATGTTACCTTAAATGGCGAAGAGGTTTTCACTACCGTAACCTTAACATCATCATCGGCAACGCCCCCATTTTGATCTCGCACAGTAAATACAAAATTCATATCTCTTGAAGTTGTCGGTAAGATTTCACCGGTAGTCTGGGTGTTATTGAGAATATCGCTAATTTGTGGAAAGGTACGGGAATTGATACTGGTGGGGAGAAAAACTCTGAATAATGGATTGTTCCCCAAATCACCATCGGAAATATTGGCCGCAGTTCCACTATCAAGCTGTTCCCAGGTGTAAGATAAGGTATCACTACTATCAGAATCGCTACCTGTTCCGGTTAATTGAAAAGGTGTCTCGGCCGGAATCGTATAATCGCTTCCCCCATTCGCTGTGGGTTGCTGATTGGATAGTGTAGTTTGAGTACCACAAGCTCCTCCCAAGCTGCTACTTTCAATAAAAGTACCCATTTGACGAATATTACCGACATGAAACATAGCTATGGAATTAGATGATACGTCGTTACTCGAATTACACACACCTGCGTAGCCCATAATGGTTACACCATTACCAATTTCCCAAGGACTGATTGAATTTCGATTACAGCCCCCGTCAGTAGCATTGAAGGAATGACTTCCACCAAACTGGTGTCCTAACTCATGGGCGACATAATCTATATCAAAGGGGTCGTTCGCAGGATTAGTATGTCCGGTCATAGCCTGCGCCTTAAAGCTGTCGAAACAAACACTTTCAAAACTGGCCACCCCACCACCGCCATTAAAGGTGACTACGTGGCCAACATCATAACTGGAATTACCGATAGCATTGTCTATGGCAGGCTGATTTTCCTCAAGCAAAGTATCACTATTATCGTTATCACTATAGGGATCGCTAGAAGCATCAGTAAAAATAATTTGGTCATTATTAGCAACCAATTCTAACTTTACCGCCAGATCCCTCTCATAAACCTGATTGACACGAGATACTGTAGTTGTCACAGCACTTAATCCTGCATTCACCGTACCTCCGTGAAAAGAGGTATATTCACCCGTCGCGGCCATAGCCAATCGATAGGTTCTTAGATTTTCACCACTACGCTGATAAACAGTCGGCTTGTGATATAAGTCCTGTACTGGACTAAATCGATAGTTTGCAGAGGTATCGGTAGTACATTGTGGCCTTTCCTTACCTTCAGGACGATAATCGCTATCATAATAACTAATATAATAAGTTTCACCATTTGCCGATTTTCTGGGATCAATAAACAAGCGTTTACCATTTTCCAATATCAACATAACATGAAATCCCAAATCATTTATATCGGCCACACCTTGAACCGCTGGTCTTCCTACCACAACGACCTTATAAGTTTTGATATTTGGGAATTTAGCTGCTAACTCCGGAGCCATTACTGAGCTTTCGGTAACCACTAGCTCAATCATTTCACGATTAGGTAATGGAACAGATAGAGTTTTGACTACTTCTTGCTCTTCAACACTGCGGGCAGAGGTATTTAAATAATTTCGCATTCCCTCTTCGTCTAATTGATAAAGACTGTATCGGTCCGGCATCAATTCAAGTTGGGTTTGCCCCGAACGCCGGTGTTCCAATGGGACTTCGGTCCATAAAGAGGGATCGGCTATTGACACCTGAGATGTAAGCAGAGCAGAAATAAGCAGTGCTGAAAAATTGATTAATTTCATAAACGGAGTTCCAACCTTTATAATTTTTTTCAATATGGCTTAAGCATGGCATAAATATTCCTTAAAATGAAGGTAAAAAGGAGAAACTCTCATCAGGCACTTTATTTGTATCAGTATCAATATAGAAGTGTTCGAATAAGGCCATTATTGCTAGCATTGTTACCTTACCGTGAAGCCGCAATTAAAGCTAAAACTTGAAATTAATTAAACCAACTTATTTACCACTTTTTTTCAATTTATCTAAAATCTGTTGGGCAACTTCGGCAGCAGCACTATCATTTTCAGCGGTATTAATCTCAGCAATCAATCGATCGAGACATTTTTCAAACTCTTCATCATCTAGATAAAACAACGCTGAATTCTTACTACTCAAAGCAGTAACATTAACGATTAATTGGCCTAATCTAAGGGTGGGATATAAAGTCCATATATTCTCAATTTTGCCGAGTATAGACTTAATTCTATTTGGATTATTCATATATCAAAACTACAGGGTTGGAAACTAAGTTTTTAAAAACAGGCGTTTTTTTACAACTAAGTTTTAGTGAATTTACTTAAAGAAGGTAATAACAGGAGATCTTTTTGAAGTTCGAGAATCGTTACGATTTAATAACTTCATAAATTATTTGCTTATACTTAACACTTTAATAATGCCTCAATTTTTGTTGCTTCGAACCTACTTGTGTTAGCACGTTTATCATTCGTTTTATCATTAAAACTAGACCAGCGGCACAAAAACAAAAAAAGTTGCTAAAAACCGGCTGTAAAATCAAATATTTTATCCACACCGCAAATTAGTAATTACCTTTTCTTTACTCTCTTTTTTGAGTTTACAAGCAATAGTTTAGATAACAATTGTACCTTGGTTCAGCCTCATATGGGGGTGGTTTTCAAAACATCATTTTCTCGGTTTAGTTTTGGATAAAAGAATTTTTCATCCTTATTTCAATAGATTGCATGCCATCACCGGATACATTCAATGGCATTGATTTTACTTTTCCTTTAGCCTATCTTTAAGTCCATACAAGTTAAATCGAAGCTGAACAACTCCTCCCTTTTAAAATGATGAAAAAAGTTTTAGCAACACAGAGTTTGAGAACAATTTTGCTGGTAACACTATTGATTTTGAGCGCTACAAGCGATGCTCAAACCTTCAATAGTGATAATCAACGAGTCAATGTTTTGGAATTATATACCTCCGAAGGTTGTAGTAGCTGCCCGCCGGCTGACCGCTGGCTTAGCAAATTAAAAGATGATAAACGTCTCTGGAAGCAGTTAATTCCATTGGCCTTTCATGTTGACTATTGGGATTATATTGGCTGGCAGGATCGCTTTGCCAAACCCAATTATAGTCAACGTCAGCGTATCTATGCTCGCCAGAATAGTTTAAGTACGGTTTATACGCCAGGCATGTTACTGAATGGTGAGGAGTGGCGTTCTTGGTTTTATTTGCGTCAATTGAGTTTAGAAAAATCCAATCCTCCGGGTATTTTACAAGCAAGATTACAGGACAATCACTTAAAGGTTGAATATATTCCGAATTCAACGGAACATGATGGCAATATGGTGTTAAACATTGCAATTTTGGGCTTTGGACTGTCCAGTCAGGTTGACGCTGGTGAAAATCGAGGGAGAAAGTTGAAACATGATTTTGTCGTATTAGCACATACTATGAACAAAATGCGTAAACAACCTAATGGCTATTCACTGGACAAGATTACGCTACCTAAAAGCGAGCCGCAAGCCAAACGAAAGGGCATTGCAGTATGGATTAATCGAGAAAACAGTCTCACGCCGATTCAAGCAACCGGCGGGTGGTTAGATTAACCACCCTTCATCAATAATTTGATTATAAAGTACAGGCTCCGGCAGTATGCACTCTTATCAAGTCTGTTCCTCCGGCCTGTTGGTGGCTTCCGGAAGTCGCTATAATTACGTCTCCAGTTTCAATATAGCCGAGATTGGTGGCCTGTTCCATGGCAAACTCTATTTTATCGTCATCGTTGTGGCTTCCCTTATAAAGCAACGGTGTTACTCCCCAGTTCATTGCCAAGCGACGTGCTACCAGACGAGAACTGGTAACGGCTAAGATGGCACATTCGGGACGATGTTTGGAGATCATTCGAGAGGTAAATCCGGTCTCAGTCAGGGTAAAAATGGCCGCTGCATTTAATTTGCTTGCCATAGTTGCCGCAGCATCTCCTACCGCTTCGGTAATCCGATTACCGGAATTGCGTTTAACCTGTTGCAGATAACCGTACTCGTTTAATGCTTCTTCAGCCCGTAAAGCTAGATTGGACATCATTTTCACGGTTTCCACCGGGTAACGGCCAATCGCCGTTTCTCCCGACAACATCACCGCAGAAGTACCATCGAGTATGGCATTTGCTACATCGCTGGCTTCAGCACGAGTAGGACGTGGATTGCGCTCCATGGATGCCAACATCTCAGTAGCAGTGATTACCGGTTTGCCATTATGTACCGTAGTTCGGATCATATGTTTTTGAGTTCGCGGCACATCGGCTAGCGGTAATTCTACTCCCAAATCACCACGTGCCACCATGATTCCATCCGATTCTGCAACTATCTCCTGTAAGTTTTTCACTCCGGCCTTATTTTCAATTTTGGAAATGATGGGAATTTTTCGTTCATGATCCCACATAATTTCACGTAGACGTTTTACATCAGCAGCACATTGCATAAAAGATGCAGCCAGGTAGTCAACATCGTTTTCGGTCGCAAAATTAATCTCTTTGACGATATCATCACGATATTCAGGACTTAACATACTGGCTGCCAAACGAGTTTCCGGTAGATTTACACTTTTATGATCACGTAGTGTTCCACCATGAATCAAACGACATTCAATTGAATCATCAGTCACTCTTGTAACAACTAATTCCATGGCTCCATCATCAAATAAAATGGGGTCGCCTATCTTAACCTCTTTGGGTAAACTTTTATTGGTAATTGAAACACCGGAGGCATTACCAACCCGGTTGTCGGTAAATAAGGTAAAGCTGTTACCTTCTTCTAAATCAACACTTCCGCCCTGTAACAGACCGGTCCGGATCTCGATTCCTCTTGTATCCACCATTACGGCAATATTAGCACCAATTTCTTTAGCAACCATTCGAACCCGATCCAGGCGTTGTTGTTGCTCATCATAGGAACCATGCGAAAGATTGATTCTCACTACATTCATTCCGGCCAACATCATCTCTTTTAAAATTTCTGGACTATCACTGGCTGGACCGATAGTGGCAACAATTTTGGTTTTTCTAATTTTGGTTTTTTGCAGCATGTATGCTCTCTTTTATTATTTCCATCAGGATTTGTAATCACGTCAACTACAAACCACGACATAATTTCCATATAATCTAATTCATAGCAAAATATCATTTCATTTTAGGCCTATTTAAATATCCCTTCAATGTAATTTGTAGAAACGCGGGATTAAAAACGATACACTTTAGTTTTGAATAACAAACGAATGAATTTTTATGGGAATAATCACTTTAATTCTGGTAGGAGCCATAGCCGGCTGGTTGGCAGGTCTAATTCTTAAAGGCAAAGGGATGGGATTTATGCTCAATGCGTTGGTCGGAATAGCGGGAGCCTTTGTCGGTAACTACCTGTTTGGCCTAATTGGTTTTCATATTGGTGAAGGATTAATTGCCACAATATTTACCGCAACCGCTGGGGCCGTGATATTACTTACCATCGTTGGTGTTTTAAGAAAATCACAGTAAAAAAAAATGGCGCATAATATAATTATGCGCCAAGCTCTTCGTTACGCATCAACTATTGGGTCGTAAAAACAATCCCCCCCTCGTGCCCTAAATTCTGAACAGTTGGAGTGTTGATATCTCCATTGTAACAAAAAAATCCGACCTTCGTAAGAAACTTATGTCGAGATAACTGTTTTTTTCTCACTCACAATTCTTTAAGTCGCTTATTTAACAGCCGGTCATAACTCACCACTAGTTAATGAGATTAAGGTCAGGCTCTACCCATTGTTGCTTAGCTGTAGCCGAATTTAAACAGGCCAGACTATAATGTTGCGCCAAAATATCTTCAGCACTCTGAACCAAGTCGGAATTATTATCTAGAAATTGCTCAAACCCTTTATGGGATTGTTCTTGTATACGTATTGCAATAATCCGCATGAGAGCTTCTGTCAAGGTATGATTATATTTTTCCGGTGCATTAAATTTATTTGCTAAAGCTTTAATACCATCGCAAACTCTGTGATTGGCTTCATCAAATTGAAAATGGACCAAATGAACCCAGGCCAAAAATAAATGACCTCTATGGTCAAAGTGTTTAGGACTTAAATCACGTTGTTCAAAACGCTTCAAATAACTCATGTCATCACTATTCATACTGAACTCCTTTTTAGATTTAAAACCGAAAGTCTAAAGCATGAAGGAGTAGACAGGTCAATAAAAAAAACCGTTAGTTAGTGTTCAGATTGAAATGGGCAGTGGGGAAAAAAGGGGGAGGTAAAATTTGTCAGAGTGTATTAACAACACCCTGACAAAATAGCAGAATCGATTATTTACAAACGTAAGTAATCACCGTTGAATTGGTATCTCCAGAATTGGTATAGGTTGCATTGGTTCGATTGGAATTAAATACATAAATACCTGTATCTCTTTGGGTTACTTCACGGAAAATATTTTCGTTTATTTTTAATAAACTCACACTACGCCATTTATCCGCAGACAAAAAGGAAACTTCCATCTTGTCAAAGTTAAATCGGGTAGAATTCATTTTATTAGCATCATTAGTCTCTGAAGTAATGACATCCGTATTATTATTTAAAACTATGGCCGTTTCGATGCAAGAAACCATTTTAGAATGGACATTCGCAGACGAAAGAATTGAAATTACAAGGAAAGATAGAACGGAGAAGTGTTTCATTGGGTAAAGCCTCATTTGTGCAGTGCAATATATTTATAATACAGATAATTCTGAAATTCAGCAATAGTACTTTAGTACAATCTAATATTATACTTTACCTATTTATCAAATATAATAACCATTTTATAACTAATGCCTTTTACTGAGAAAAATGACTTATACAAATTACGACATATTATTCAGAAAAATAACTATTATCCCAATAACTTCTATCTTTATGAGAAATAGCCCACAAACCCAATTCCTGTAATAAATCATCTGAATAAACCGCCTGTAAATGGGTTAAACCGGAAGCATCTCCTCCCACATCAAAGAAAATAAATTTAGCACTTCTGTCGGCAGCTATTATGCTATAGGACTCTTCCAAAACTTTCTCCGCTAATGACCAAAGTAAATTTATATAGCCAATAGTCTCTCTTTGAAAAGCGATGATATTGTATACTTCCGGATAACTTAACCGAGCAGGCAGAAATTGCTATGCTTCCAGCTTCTACTTTTAAAATCCCGAATACATTAATTGCCCTGGAAGAAGAAATCGTAGACGAAAACACCGTTTTAAAATGGGATGGAAAAAAAAGAGCATGGAAACCTTGGAACCAGGATTAGACTTTGCAATCCGCGTTTAAGGTGTCCTGCGTTTGGTGCTATCAAGAATTTGCCCGTGAAATTGGTAATAAAAAATATCTGCAATACCTACAAAAGGTAGACTATGACAATAAAAAAACCGGACCTAATCTCGATATTTTCTGGTTGTAATCAATGACAATTTATAAAAAAATGGTAGCTATGACTGGACTTGAACCAGTGACCCCAGCATTATGAATGCTGTGCTCTAACCAACTGAGCTACATAGCCAATTGATGCAATTAATATCTATTCTTGTAAATCTTGAATTTTTTGAATTTCTACGCGACGATTTTTACGCCGCCCATTTTTAGTGGAGTTGTCATCAATGGGTTGTGTTTCACCATAACCTTTTGCTTCAAGTTGGTTTGATGATACACCCTTCGATATGAGATAACTTAATACCGATTCAGCTCTTAGTTGGGAAAGTTTAAGATTAAACTGCGCATCACCTAAACTATCGGTATGACCTCCAATTTCAATTTTTAATTCCGGATATTGCTTAAGTATCGACACAATATAATTTAAGTTTTGAAAGGAGTCGATCATTAAACTCGAAGAACCTGCTTGAAAATAAACACCTTCCAATACTACTGGCATATCAAAGCTTCCGCTTACTTTGATAGGTTCATCTGGTTTCGATTTTTTTTCTAACTTATCGTTTACTATGGCCTTGGTGTATTGATCATTGCTGGAAGTGCCGAGATTATTGTCAGTATCAAGCTTTCGATAACTAATTTCAAACGTTAAATTATTGCTGTTCTCGGAAATAAAGGTAATTGATTTTTCTCGTCTAATCCATTCACCATTTTGATTACTCTGATACGAGAGAATCTCAAAATTATCCGGAACTATCCAGACATAGATAAAAGTAGAAAAATTGTCGGGTGCATTCCAGAAACCATATCGTTCATGTTTGTCTATAATGCCGTCCGAACTTTTATAGGTAAAAACATTATTTGAATCAATCGATAACTCTTTGGCAAACCTATCTTGATAGACGATGACATGATTCCCAGTATCAAACTTTAAAGTATTGCCGTTTTCATCAGAGTTGGCGTCCCATATGTATTGATTTGGGTATATATAGTAAAAACTATCTAGAGACAGGCGCGTATTAAACATTAAACGATATGAATTCTTATTGGAACGTATGCCTCTATAAACCAAATAACTTTTTCCATCAGGTTGCAAAAATGTGATATTTTCACTGAAGACTAACCCATCTGCTTTACTTAAATTTGGTTGAATACAGAGAATCCCACATGAGAGTATCAAAGTAATAATGTATATAGGATATTTCATTATATTTTCTCAATGTTTTTATTAACAGGTTCAAATCACAAGCGACGGTTAAAAAGAAATGGCAATAAAGTTTAAACCTAAATTAAAAGAATAAAGTTAAGAGATTTACACAAACAACAACCGAACCACCGAGAGAAAAGAGCACAATGGTTAAAATCAAAGGGTCTTTGACTTTTTGGTAAAACTTTTTAAAAAAAATCAGCATCGACATCCCTTTCTTCAGTCATTTGACATATTCATAATCTGGTTAATTTATCCCATTCTCCTCAAGCCCTCTTTAGCAATTGTTATGCCTGTATTCTAATTTGTCCCTTATCCAGATGATATTTGTATTAATTTTTCTAATTTTAAAAATCCACTATCGTTTTTTTAGCGTTTTGCTTCCTGACATCTTGTCAATAAACATGACCTGATGTCATGAAAATAGTTGAAAATTCTCAATCTATACATAGAAATCCTTACCTGATTTATGAACTTGAGGTTTTTTCAAGCTAATATTTTTTTTCGAGGTTTATTGATACAAACGATTTTTCCTAACACTTTCAAGTGTTCACTGACCAGCTAATTGACCAGGTACTTTTAGTTTTAATTATTCTAGGCCCAAAACTTGCAATTCATCCTGTTTGTTAAAACAACTTGTATGCCGAGTTTCCTTAATTAGTGATTCCAAAAGCTCAATAAAGGATAAAGGTTAAACAATCTTAAAATTATGGCGGAAGGAGTAGCCCATGAGTGTTTCTGAAAAAAATCACAACAAACCAGATAACCAAATAGGCTCAAAAATAATGATGCTGGGTAAACAATTTGTTAATAGCAATTATTTCTATATCAGTTTAATCCTTTTGTTCATCATAATTTTTATTTTTCTTATTGGAACAAATGGGCAAATAAGTGAACAAAAAACATCGTCAACCAAGCTAGAGTTAGATAATGTTGAACAACCAGAAGAGACTCAGCAGATCGATAACACGATTAAGACAGCAGTAGATATAAATGCCGACTCCGACGTTCAAACGACAAAAGTAACAAAAAACAACGATGATATTGAAAGTAAAACAAAAACACCCACGCTAAGTACGATTAACGAGGATAAAAATACCACTCCTGACGATGTTGAAAATATAACAACGGATGATAAACCGAGCGATCTAGAAAGTGTAAAATCGATAACAGACGAGACGATTACAACTGATACTAAAAATATAGACACTGAAAAAGAAGTTGCCAAAGAAACTAAAATCAATAACCCCGTTATAGACAATGAGGCTAAGACCAACAACTCAGTTACAGACAGTGAAACAACAGAATTAAAGGATAAAGATGAAAACACACCTGAAATAAAAGAGGAAGTTGCTCTAGATAAAAAAGCCTTAAAGAATCCCGCCGAAATTAAAAATAACCCTAAGGTCAAAAAATCAACAAAAACAATGCAAAGCTTTGGTCCTATACTGGTGGGGCGCGCCACATTTATTATGAACTCTCCTGAATTAAGCAGTCCAGAGGTTTTAACCAGCCGAATAGAATTAGATACTCTCCGCTCTCTTTTTAGTGTCGCCGGATGGACAGTTAATAGAGATATGTTAGGAAATCTAGTCTTTATCCCCGGGGGCTCACATATTTCCTCCACCATTTTTCCAGATGGAATCAATAAAGATGAAGTAAACACTTTAGCCTCCCTGCTAAAACATAGAGGTTGGCAGGTAAAACAGGATAATGAAGGTAATCTTTTATTACTTCCGGGCGTAAAGACCATATCCAGTCCTACAAAAAATACCACTCAGCTAAATATGGGACAAGGCATTAAAGGATTGCGTTCTTTACTTGAGCCATTTGGCTGGAAAGTTGAAAAAGAGAAAGATGGCATCACTTTGATTCCCGGAATTACAATTTCTCAAGCCAAGGAAAATTCAACTACTCATGATTTGAGTTCTATAAAAGCCAACTCCGATTTAAAAACCCTTCAGACTATGTTGGAACCTCACGGATGGAAAGTAAAACCTGATTCTTCAGGCGGTCTATTATTGCTTCCTTATTGATATAAGTGAGTATTGGTAAACAGTTCTTTTGATATGCGTTATAAAAACAAATTAAACGTTATTTGGGGAATTAATTGGCATAATTAAAAATCAATTTCGGAAACATTTCGCAGTTTACGTTTAATAAAAATTTGCTTCGGCATTTTACGCATTCTATTTACGCCTGCCCCTCCGACATAAATCAATATCGTATCCGATACACGTGCCGTTAGTTCTATCAGTTTAGTGCGCAATCCATTGCTGTTATAAACGCCATTATGCAAAAAACAGATATGCATATTTTTGAACTTGAAGATATCGGTCCTTATTATGCACGAACCTTAAAAGATTGGCGTGAACGTTTTTTCCGGCACAAATCAAAAATTCGAGCACTGGGTTATTGACAAAACCTGATTGCCGCCGCCAAACGCTTGGATTCAAAGGTAGCCCTACAGCTTAAGTGCCTTTAACATTTAGAATGTATGCGACATTAACTATTTTATATTTACTATACTGTCTTACTATTCTATAGTTTTTATACATTAACACTATTATTCACCAGCTAAGTCTAAATAAAAGATCACTCATGACAAATACAATAACTGAAAAAAAAATTCCCATAGGTATTAGCAGTTGTCTATTAGGTGAAGAGGTCCGATTTGATAGCGGTCATAAAAACAACTCCTATATCACTGGAACACTGGGAAACTATTTTGAGTTTCGAGGGTTCTGTCCCGAAGTCGCTATTGGCTTAGGCATTCCCAGAGAGCCCATTCGACTTATTGAAGAAGAGAATAAAATCCAATGTATTGGAACCAGAACGACCAGCCTTAATGTAACTACAAAGCTTATTGAATGTGCAGATCAGCAAAAACATTGGCACGCTAAAATATTCGGATACATCTTAAAAAAAGATTCACCAAGTTGCGGAATGGAACGGGTTAAAGTATATAAAAATAATCAACCCCAGCGTTCTGGTACCGGGCTTTATGCACAACAATTGATGGAAAACTTTCCCAATATGCCCGTTGAAGAGGAAGGACGACTAGGAGATTCGGTACTAAGAGAAAACTTTATAAAACGGGTATTTATCTATGAACGCTGGTACCAACTATGCCGAGATAAATTAACTATAGCATCTCTAACCAAATTCCATGCTCAACATAAGCTAATCCTGATGAGCCACGATCAGAACAAAGCCAGAGACTTAGGAAAAAAGCTTTCTGAAATCAGTGCTTCATCGATTACCAGCTATGCTCAACAATATGAAACCGATTTAATGCAGTTGCTTAAAATAAAAGCAACACGAAAAAACAATGTGAATGTATTACAGCATATTCAAGGGTATTTAAAAAATCACCTGGATAAAGAAGATAAACGTGAGCTAACGGAAGTTATCGAACAATATCGCCTCGGCTTTCTACCATTAATAGTACCCATAACGTTATTAAAGCATCACTTTATGAAACACCCAAATGAATATATTACCGAATCCTACTTTATTAACCCTCATCCAAAAGAACTTATGTTATTAAATTCTCTGTGATCTCCATACATTATTGAATAGTGTCTTTTCGCTATAATTTATTTTAAACTATCAATGCTCCACGAAAATAAGCTCTTGAGTATCAAATCCAAGAGTTTTTGCTGTATCAATAAAATGATTACACAGCTCGTTTTTTATCATTGGTGTTCTCGATAGCAACCACAGATAATTATGATTGGGTCCTGAAATAAAAGCGTATTGATAATCTTCCATATCCATTTCAAAAATAACGTAAGCACCATAAAAAGGACCAAAAAACGAGACTTTTAAATAGATTTGATTAAACTATTTAATCTGTTTTGTAATATAGAAATAAACTCAGAATGTTCAGCAATCAACGGACTTATACTAATATTAAAGTCCGAATAATCCTTCTCGACAGAATTACAGATTTCAACGATATCACCACCTTCACCTGCATGTCGTCCGGGTAAAAAGAATAGCAAAATTACAATCACACTGGTTTCACCCGCAGTAACTTTCTTTTGCAACCAATCTTTTAGCAAATCACCATTAAAGTCATATTGTTTGTCATCTCTTCGTTCCATGACTGCTTGCTCTAATAAACAACCGTCTGGCAATTTCTTTTGTACTGTCTTTGCCAAATGCTTACGTACATCAGTTACTCGAGGATTAGGTGAGCCATGATCGACAAGAACTACATTTCTTAATGGCAAGTTATTTTTTGTGACGGTTAATAGTATATGTTCATATATGATTCTTGTTAGAAGCTCTTCCCCCCTTGGCAATGGATAGACAACCTCTGCAATATCAAATTTAAAATTACCATATCGCTGTTTTAACAATTTAACTTCTTCTGCGACAAATGAGGTTAAAGCCTTACTTTCACCAAAAAATACAGGTAATAACACAAATTCCGTTTCGCCTTCAGAAAGTTGGTTTCTCATAAAATGAGTGAATACCTGCGCAGGTTTTCCATCCAACTTTTCCACAGGTATACGATCTGCATGTTTAAGTGAAACGGGATGAATAGCGTAGCCTGTTTTATCACTTAGTTTAACAGCCAGTGAACGTAGTTGTTTAGTGGCACTTTCTCTAAGTGAACCATTATCTGTAAGTAAGACGACGGGCATTTACGGAACTCCTGAAGATACTAGACTCAATAATAGAAATGATTTGTCGATCAGTGAATTTAGCGGATAGTTGTTATTAAAACAACAAGAAAACTCTAACTGCTGAATAACAAAAATTCTACCGATCACTTAATTTAGCATAGTCTATGTTATATTCGATACCATCCCTAACCATGTTTTCTTTTGAATAAATTCAATTAACCTTTTTTAGTTTAGCTTGTCTGGTTTGGCTTTTCTGATACAATCCTTAGTTATGAATATAATTAATTTCTAATTATTGTTGGTTTTTCAAGAGTATTTTTATTAATGTCAATAGAACCGTTAATCATAGCTGTCGCGTTTATTCTAGGTCTAGGAAGCTATTTAATTCATTTACCACCATTAATCGGTTTTTTAATTGCTGGTTTTATACTGCATGCGATGGGTTATGAAAGTTCTAGCGTCATTGAGCAACTCGCTAATTTGGGTGTGACTTTATTATTATTTACCATAGGCCTAAAGTTAAAGCTCAGTGATTTGGCAAAGCGGGAAATTTGGGGTAATGCCACCATTCATATGCTGGTTACGGTAATTATTTATAGTTTAATTTTGTATGGTTTAAAAACTCTTCAAGTCCCCCTTATTACTGACTTACAAACACAAGGTATTGTTCTCGTTGCCTTTGCTTTAAGTTTTTCTAGTACCGTATTTGCGGTTAAAATTCTTGAAGACAAAGGGCAGATGCAGGCAATTTATGGACGTATTGCTATCGGCGTATTGATTATGCAGGATATCTTTGCGGTCATTTTTATGACCATCACGTCTGGAAAAGAACCGTCCCTATTTGCCTTAAGCCTGATCTTTTTACCCTTATTGCGCCCTTTACTCTATAAAGCACTGGAAAAGTGCGGACATGGCGAATTACTGGCACTATTTGGTTTTTTTGTCGCCCTGGTGTTGGGCGCCGGACTATTTAGTTTGCTCGGTTTAAAGGCAGATTTAGGTGCTTTAATTATGGGTATTTTACTGGCTCCGCATGCTAAATCTTCAGAACTGGCTAAAACACTATTTTATTTTAAAGAAATCTTTCTAGTCCTATTTTTCCTTAGTATCGGCTTAAGCGCGTTACCTGACTGGAACAGCTTGTTAATAGCAGGCCTGTTTTTATTATTACTACCACTCAAGTCAATATTTTATTTTTACCTTTATAGTCGTTCCAACTTTCGTAGTAGAACCTCAGCGTTTACCGCATTATCCTTGAGCAATTATAGCGAGTTCGGATTAATTGTCATTGCCCTGGGGGTATCTTCCGGAATGCTTGACCAACAATGGCTTGCTGTAGTTGCCATTGCATTATCGATGAGCTTTATTTTTGCATCTCCGTTAAATCAGCAATCTATAGCAATTTATAAAAAGTTTCATGATTTCTTTGAACGACAAGAGTCTGAAAAATTACATAACGATGATCAACTGATTCACATTGGTGATGCACAAGTCATTATTTTTGGTATGGGTAGAATTGGTAGTGGTGCCTATGATCAGATGACACAACATTTTCCAGATAAAATCATCGGAATTGACAATAATAGAGATCATGTTGAACAGCAATTAGCCCTTGGGCATCATGTGATTCGCGGTGATGCGACCGACTCCGACTTTTGGCAAAAAGTCAGACATAACCATGGTATTATTTTGGTTCTATTAGCCATGCCCAGTCACAATGGTAATCTCTACGCAGCACAACAATTATTTTCTCAAGGTTACGAGGGTAAAATTGCGGCGATCGCAACTTTCCCGGATCAGGAAAAAGAACTCAAAGCTTTGGGGGTACATGAAGTTTATAATTTCTATCTGGAAGCCGGTAAAGGTTTTGCTGACCATCTATGTGAAAAACAGATTCTCAATAAATGAAATTAAACATTTAACGCCATTATTGGAGCATATAAATATAAAAAGCCAGAACCAACAAACTAATGGTCACAGCAACTATTTTTTCAAATTTTTTTATCATTATCGAAGTGTCTTACCAGACTCAATGGTTGCATCAAGAATAGTGGAATATGAGCTTTACCAGCATAGGTCATAGATTTCCAACTACAAAAATAATCGTGGGAGCTTAAAGCAAAAGGATCAAAGGTGAAACTTTTGCTTCAATTGCTACTGCAATTTATTGGTTAAAAATTAACAATAATCTATGCGTAAACCTTAAAATAATGCAAATTCATACCTGACCCCTTTTATTCCCACCTTATCTTAGAATATGAAGAAGGAGCCCATGGGGTCTCCCAAGTTCTCGATACATCTCTCTGTACATACCACAGTTTGAGAACCCCGCCAGGTTGAATAACAATCTCACCAATTGTGATTGCTTCATATCGACTTCGAGCACGTTACCACTCTCGTCACCTGGAACAAAGCTATGTCGAGGCGATACCAACTCTCAGGTGTGCGGACACCCTACGGTCTATACAGTTCTCTGTGTACGCTTCACCTGTTTTGTTCGCCTTTCGGCTCCGCCACAGGCGCAACACTCGATACGGGCGGTTGGTTAGGCCTTACCCGACAGGGACTTACACCCTGTAAGATGCACCAAGCTGCGCTTGGCGCACTAACGTGAGCAGCAAGCGCAAAATGCGAGCTTGCGAGTATTTTGTCGCATTGGCTGCTTTTGTTATAACCATGTTCTTTTATTTAGTCCGATGCTTTATTTTCTGCTGGCCACTCAATAAAAGCAAAAAGCCATATTAATGCAATGTTAAGGAATGGCACCATCAGCAACACTACCCACCAGCCTGAAAAACCTGCTTTTGTTATAATTGGGCGAAAGATTAAAGTTAACGGTAAAATAATTAGGAAAACTATTATTACTATAATTAACAGCTCTGTTAGCCCAAACCCCATTAGCTATTCTCCATTGTTTTTATATGCCATGTTGAATAAGCTAAAATTCCTGCGCAAATCAATACGCCTGCAATTGGAATGAACAGAGTAAAACAAAAATTTTGATTTACTCCTGCACGACCGTATATTCTCCATGCTGGATAAAATAATAATACGGCCCAAATTATTGTTTCAGTAATTATTTCTTGCACAGTTTTTTTATCTTATAACGCTTCATAGGTAGGATCTTAAGAAGTTGAAATGAAGCCAATTTGATGATCAAATGGTTGTTACCAAGCAATCACTTTTTCATCCCAAAGGCTTCATATGGACATTAGCATAATCCGAAAAAAACTGAAAC
>Ga0209692_10001765_pt1 | contig 27237 bp, 28 predicted proteins | sample tdDd472_FD_187129 | JGI IMG/M metagenome (GOLD analysis project Ga0209692, IMG submission 187129) | Marine sediment microbial communities from the Atlantic coast under amendment with organic carbon and nitrate - tdDd47.2 (SPAdes)... | ecosystem: Environmental > Aquatic > Marine > Coastal >... | reverse complement strand
TGATCGGAAGGAACCAAACTCTCAAGCGTCACCATCTCAAGTTCGGTCTGCTGGGGTGAGGGCGTTTTTAGCATACACCATTGAATCAAAAGTCCCCGCCAAAGGCGAGGACTTTGTCAGCAGTCTGTGCCCGCTATTATTGGCGGGCCTTTTCAATTTATGATTGATAAATCTTAAAGGATCGATTGCCCCGTTTTTTGCCAATCTTCAAGAAAAGCCTCAAGCCCCTTGTCAGTCAGCGGATGCTTGAACATTTGCCACAAAACCTTAGGCGGCACGGTTGCCACGTCGGCCCCCATCTTGGCCGAATCGACCACATGGATGGGATGGCGAACCGAGGCGACCAGGACTTCGGTATCGAAATCGTAGGCGCCGTAAATGGTGACGATTTCCTCAATCAGGGCGAGACCATCCTGGCCGATATCGTCCAGCCGCCCGACGAACGGCGAAATGTAGGCCGCGCCGGCTTTCGCCGCCAGAATAGCCTGGGCCGCGGAAAAGCAGAGGGTCACATTGACCTTGATACCGTCGTCCGAAAGCGCTTTGCAGGTTTTTATACCGGCTTCGGTGAGAGGTACTTTGATCGCCACATTTTCGGCAATTTTCACCAACTCACGGGCTTCGGCCATCATTCCGTCGAAATCGATCGCCGTGACCTCAGCGCTCACCGGCCCATCAATGAACGAACAAATCTCCTTGACCACCTCGGCGAAATCACGCCCCGATTTAGCGACCAAAGAGGGGTTGGTGGTCACGCCATCAACCAGCCCCAGGTCGTTGAGTTTGCGGATTTCCTCCACATCAGCGGTATCGACAAAAAACTTCATGGTACTAAAGCCTTTCCGGCAAAAATTATCATCTGGCGACACTAAAACCTTTTGCGCGCCTCAAATCAACCGGTTGAGGGGCGAACAATATTGAGCGCACGTATCAAGTGGCGGCCTTTTCAGCGCGCAAGTTAATCAGGTTGCCCATCAGGATAAGCCCCGCCCCTAAAAGCAACCAGATATCGACGGCTTCGGCATAGACCATAAACCCGACAAGCGCGATTAAAGGGAGACGCATGAAATCCATCGGCACGACGACCGTCGCATCGGCCTGGCCAAAAGCTTTAACCATGGAAAAATGCGCCGTCATCGCCGTCACGCCGACGATACAGACCCAAAACCAACCCTGCAGACCCACCGGCCAAGCCCAGTCCGCAAGCGAAGGAACGAGCCCCATGGGAAGCTGAATCACCGTCATATAAAAAAGAATGGCGAGCGGCCCATTGTCCCTCGTCAGGCGTTTGGTCAGCGTATGTGAGGTCGCATAGCCCAAGGCCCCGATTAGGACAGCGAAGGCCGCCGGGCTGATAATCTCAAGGCCGGGGCGAAGAATGATCAGGATGCCGAGAAACCCTAACCCAATTGCCGCCACTCTCGGGCGGGTGAGCTTTTCGCCTAGCAGAAATATCGCTAAAACGGCCGTCCAGACCGGGGTGGTGAACTCAATGGCGAAGACTTCGGCCAAGGGGATAAAAGCGATACCGTAGAACCATCCCGCCTGACCAACGAAGTGGGCGGTGTTGCGAACCAGGTGAACGCCAATACTGTGGGGCCGGATAGCTTCCAGGCCAGCCCGCCAAGCCAAAGCTCCGATGACCACCACGCCGACCAGCGAGCGAAAGAACAGGATTTGGAAGGTGCTCAGTTGCCCGGCCAGCTCACGGCCCGCCACGGCCATCGCCATGAACGAAACCAGCGCACCGCCCATCCAGATGGCGGCCAATGTCACGGGAGGAATTTTCATCCACGCCCCTTCCCCTTAAAGATGCCGTCTTCTAAAGTGGCCGTCCTATCGATTCCAATCAAGGACGAACGCCAATCAATGGTCGAGATTTATGTGGACGCCGACGCCTGCCCGGTTAAAGACGAGGTTTTGAAAGTCGCGGGGCGGCACAAGCTTCGGGTCCATGTGGTCTCCAACCAGTGGATGCGCCTCATTGATGCCCCCTGGATCAACAAGGTGGTGGTGCCCGAAGGTCCCGATGCGGCGGATGATTGGATCGCCGAAAATATCACCGAAACCGATATCGCCGTCACGGCCGACATTCCACTGGCCGACCGCTGTCTCAAGAAGGGAGCGACGACAATTAATATGAACGGCAAACTTTTTACCGAAGAAAGCATCGGCATGGCGTTGGCTATGCGCGACCTGATGAAAGACCTGCGTGATGCAGGCGAGGTGAGCGGCGGCAATGCCCCTTTCAGCAAGCAGGATCGCTCATCCTTTCTACAGGCCCTGGAAAACGCCGTGCAAGCGGCTAAGCGCTCCTAACCATGCCCCTCGATACACTGAAAAACGTTTTTGGCTTCACTGATTTTCGCCCCGGACAAAAGGAAATCGTCGAAACTCTGATGGCCGATGAGAACGTGTTGGCGGTTATGCCGACCGGCGCAGGTAAATCGATGTGCTTTCAAATTCCGGCACTGGTCAAAGGCGGGTTGACCATCGTAGTCTCGCCATTGGTCGCCCTGATGGAAGACCAGGTGGCGGCGCTGAAACTCGCGGGTGTGGCGGCCGACGCCATCAATTCATCCCGTGAGCGCCCGGATAATGTGGCCGCCTGGAGACGCGCCGCCGCTGGTGAGACCCGGCTGCTCTACATGGCCCCCGAACGCCTGATGACCGAGCGCATGCTGGCCGCCCTTAGCAAACTGCCCATTTCTCTCTTCGCCATCGACGAAGCCCATTGCGTCTCCAAATGGGGGCCCGCCTTCCGGCCGGAATATGAAGCCCTTCAGATTTTAAAAGAGCGCTTCCCCGGCATCCCCATCGCCGCCCTGACCGCCACCGCCGACGCCGCCACCCGTGAAGATATCGCCGACAAACTGTTCGGCGGCGAGGGCCGCACTTTCGTCTCCGGCTTCGACCGCCCCAACATTAAGCTCAGCGTCGAAATGCGACGGGACTGGAAGAAGCAACTGCTTGCCGCCATCGGAGAGCATGAGGGCGAAAGCGGAATCGTCTACTGCCTGTCCCGCGACAAGACCGAAAAAACAGCCAACTTCCTTGCCGAGAACGGCATCAACGCCTTGCCCTATCATGCGGGAATGGACAAGGCGGACCGAACCCGCCACCAAGACATATTCATGACCGAGCCCGGGGTTGTGGTGGTCGCCACCATTGCCTTCGGGATGGGTATCGACAAACCGGACGTGCGGTTCGTCGTCCATACGGACATGCCCGGATCGGTCGAGGCTTATTATCAGGAAATCGGCCGAGCCGGACGTGACGGCCTGCCCGCCACGGCACAAATGCTCTATGGGCTGGACGACCTGCGGATGCGCCGACAGTTCATCGAGCAGGAAAACGCCAGCACCGACCATAAGCGGCGCGAACACAAACGGCTCGACGCCTTGATCGCCTATTGCGAAAGCCCCTCCTGCCGCCGCAGGGCCCTGCTTGCCTATTTTGGTGAAGCTACCGAGGCCTGCGGCAATTGCGATTGCTGTCTCGACCCACCCGAAATGGCCGACGGGACCGAGGCCGCGCAGCACCTTTTATCGGCCTGCGCACAAACCGGACAAGTCTTCGGAGCGGCCCACCTCATCGATATTTTACGAGGGGCAGATACCGAGAAAATCCGCAAATTCGGCCACAACGATCTATCCGCATACGGAAAAGGCTCCAACATAAGCAAAGACGGTTGGCGCTCCGTCGTCCGTCAGATGGTCGCGGCGGGTCTTTTGCAGTTGGATATCGCTGGTCACGGCGGTCTTTCCCTGACCGAGCGCGGCATGGCCTTGATGCAGGGTGATGGCGAGTTCCACTATCGGCTCGATACCGTTAAACATCGGCCGAAAACCCGGTCCCAGCGCAAGGCGCCCCAGACGGAGGACGAAGCGCCGCTGGCCCCGCGGGAGTTCGACCTTCTCCTCAAACTCAAGGATTTTCGCTTGTCTTTAGCCCAAGAACGCAGCGTTCCGGCCTATGTGATCTTTCCCGACCGGGCCCTGATCGACATGGCCCGCAAAGCGCCAACCACTCTTGAGGCATTCGGTCAGATCCACGGCGTCGGTGCGAAAAAACTCGACGATCTGGGGGAAATATTCATCGAGGAAATTCAAGCCGCCCTCACCGAGTTGGGCGAATTTTGAGCATTTGATTAAGATCAATCTTTATACTTAAGTTGAACAAAGTTGTTTCCTTGGCATAAAAGCTATGGTCAACTTTTCCATAATTAAAATAAGTTCAGAAAAGCCCTGCAAGCCAGAGGCTTGCGTAGGTGGATTTGCGTTTTAGAGGGCAGCATGGGTAGAAAAAACGCAATCGGCAATATCGGAACCCGGTTCAAGGTGGTGTTATTCCTTTTGGCCGCGTTGTCGATCACCAGCTACGCCATCCAGGAATTCTTTATTGTCGGCCAAACAAGCAGCGCGACAGAAATCAATGTGGCGGGCCGTCAGCGCATGCTGAGCCAGCGCATTTCCCTTCTTGCCACTCGGCTTACCCCCCTTGCAGAAAGTCTCGACGAAGAAGAGGCCTGGGCGCTCCGTCAAAAATTTATCAACGCCGTCAACCTGATGGAAAAATCCCACGAGGCGCTTACTGAAGGCGATCCGCTACAAGGAATTCAACCCCTCTCTTCTAAAATGCTTCGGGCCATGTATTTCGGTCCCGAGTTACATTTAGACAGGGACGTCAGAGCCTATATTTCCCTAGCCCGCCCCCTTTCCGACGAAGGCCTCAACGCCGACCAACTGGAGGAACGCAAGAAGGCCTTTTTCGCCTTCAACGACGACCGACTTTTGGTCGACCTCAACACCGTGGTCGAGCGCTATGAAGTAGAAAACAAAAGCCGGTTCGAAAATCTCGGAATCTATCAGGCGCTCAGCCTCGTGGCGATTCTAGTTGCCCTGCTCGCTTCTTGGATGACGGTCTTTCAGCCCTTGGTTCGCCAGCTAAACAAATATATTGGAACCATTTTCAAGCAAAGCTTCGACTTGCGGGGCAGCGAGGACCGGTTCCGTTCGATTACGGATTCCTCCCAGCTCGCCATGATCATCGCCGTCGATGAAAACAGCCAAATCATCTCCTGGAATCCAGCGGCCGAACGGTTTTTCGGCTATAGCGAGGAAGAAGCCATCGGCATGGACGCCAACCGCCTGATCCCCAAGCGGCATAGAGAGCGTTATGACGAAACATTCGCCATGGCTTTGAGCGGCAAAACACCACAACTTTTCGGCCAAGCCATCGAGGCTGTCGGCATGGCGAAAGATCGGCATGAGTTTCCCGTCGAAATTTCCCTCGGCGCATGGCGGCAAGGGGGCAAAAAGTTTTTTAGCGCCATCGTCCACGACATCTCGCCCCGCATCGAGGCGGAACGAGCGATCAAAGCCACGGCTTCCCGCCTTGAGCGGGCCCAGAAGGTCGCCCATCTGGTGCATTGGGAATGGGACCTTAAAACAAACCTCATCATCACCAACGAAGAAGGCGTCAAGCTCCTGGGCCGCGACCCTTCCGTCGGCCAGCCGACACCTCAGTGGTTCTTTAATGGCATCTTCGCCCCGGACAAGAAGCTTTTCCGCAGCACCATCATCAGCGGCGTCAAATCCGGCGAACCGATTCAACTGGAATACCGCTTCATGCGCGGCGGCGATGACAACGATCTCTGCTGGCTGCACATGGACTGCGCCTTCGAGCGGGACAAAAACGGAAAGGTCGTCCGCATGGTCGGCGCCGCCCGCGACATCACAAAAGAAAAAACTCTTGCCAGCACACTCATCGCGGCCAAAGAAGAAGCCGAACTGGCCGACCGGGCCAAAAGCACCTTCCTGGCCAACATGAGCCACGAACTGCGGACGCCGCTAAACGCCATCATCGGATTTTCCGATATCATCCGCGATGAAATGCTCGGCCCCATCGGCACCCCGGCCTATATGGATTACGCCGCCGACATCAATAATTCTGGTACCCACCTTCTCGGCATTATCGGCGATATTCTCGATGTCTCAAAAATCGAGTCAGGCAAGATGGATTTCCACGACGAGACAATTGATCTGGCCGACATTATCCAGTCTTGCAACATCATCCTCGATCAACGGATCAAAGAGGGAGGTCTGATCTTCGAAACCCATATCCCCGAAAATTTCCCATGCCTCCGGGCCGACGGACTGCGCCTCAAGCAAATAGTACTCAACCTACTAACCAATAGCGTAAAGTTTACCCCGCCTGGCGGAACCGTCCGGTTCGCCGCCGAAATCACCAGCGACGGAAACACCGCCCTGACCTTCAGTGACACCGGAAAAGGAATCGAGGCCGACGACATTCCGCTGGTCATGCGTCCTTTCTTCCAGTCCGGCGACATGCACAACTCGCCCCAGGAAGGCAACGGCCTCGGCCTCTACATCTCCAAGTCCCTGGTCGAACTGCACGGCGGCAAGCTGAAATTAGAAAGCAAGCCAGGCAAAGGCACCACCATCACCGTCACCCTCCCCGCCGACCGGGTCATCCCCATCGACATCCCCGCCGACGCCCTCATGGGCCGCTAAAACAAAACGCCCCGGCGGATAAGGCCGGGGCGTATAATAAACTTGGTGGGCGCATAAGGATTCGAACCTTAGACCCGCTGATTAAGAGGCACATGAGAGCTATGTAAAAACAAGGCTTGTTTACACAGTTTCCATTTTGTTCACCCCATGTGAAATCAATGGGTTACGAGGCTAGTGTAAACGATGTGCAGTCAAATTCGAGTAACCAAGCGCCGATCATTTTCGGCCATCCCCGACGACATTTTAGAAGACGTGAGGATGCGCCCTGAAACCCGGTTAGTTTTAGGGTGGCTCATTGGTCGCCCTGATGGATGGGAAGTCCGCGTCGGCCATGTCCGACGAACACTCGGCCTGACGGAACGAAGATGGGCCAAAGCACGAAATGAAATGGAAGAATGCGGGTACCTACAGCAAATTCAACGACGAGACAAAAGAGGGAAATTTATTTGGGAGCACATCGTCTCTGATTCCCCGACAACATCCATCCCCCCAAAACCGAGGGATGGAAAAACCATGGATGGGAAACCGGGGCATATAACAACCTCACCCGAACACCAAGAATCAAACACCCCCCTAAATCCCCCCGCAGCCATCTCATGCTCCTGCATCGAAAAGGCTCGGGAAAGGTTTCCCGGTTACGACATCGAAGCCCTTGAGCGTGAATGGCGGAGTTGGCTTGCAGGTAAGGAAATCGTCTCAATCAAGAACTATGACAGCACTTTTTTGGCTTGGGCCGGAACATATACAATGAACAATCCATTGCCGTTCAGTCATCGCTTTTGAGCAAACTTACAAACCGATTCGCTACTGAACAAAGTATTCTGGCGTCAATTTCAGCCTAGGCCATTGTTGTGAAAGCAAAAATTCTGTGGATAACTTTTCCACCAGCAGAAGTTCCCTTTTTGTTCGAAAGGCCGTTGATTTTGTTGAGATTAATCTCTCTACACATGCAGAGCACACACAATGTTTTCAACATGTTGCCACAGTTTTCCACATGCATACACCACATGTGGTTTGCAGCTGAGGACGATCACTATGGTAGGCTGGTCATGAAAAAGGGCAACCTGAACGATGATTCAAGCTGCCCTGTTTCAAGGCGTACCGGGCAACGCTCTTTTGCCGGTTCGCCCTGGTGAACGCCCTGCTATGGAGAAGCGCTCAGTGGAATGTACCTTCTCTTTTAAACCGGGAAACGACCAGATCGCAAGAGCGCAATGAGAGGAGGCCGCTATGGCTAAAACTCATAAAATTGGTCGCGACGCTGGCACCGGAAAATTCATTCCGGTTAAGGAAGCTGAGCGCCGGAAAGGGACAGCTATTGTTGAGCGGGTCCCTAATCCCGGCCACGGTGACACTGGCCGCAGCAAAAACAAGAAGAGGAAGGAAAAGTAGTCCTCTTTTAGGGGGTCTCTAAATTAGAGGCCCCCGTTTCCCGCGTAATAGTTTTAAGAAAGTGGGCGCATCCATGTCATCGAATCTAAAGAGCGAACTAGAAAACATTCTGAAGCTCGTAGTTGACTGGTTAAAATTTGCTGAAGCTAAAAATGCGGCGCTACTCACGCTGAATTCAGCTGCGCTGTTTGGGGTCTATCGAATTGTCGTATTCAAAGAAGACCTCGATACTTGGGTTCGAGCATATCTAATCTGCACGGGGCTGTTATTGCTCGTTTCTGGAGCAATCTGCCTGATGTCATTTTTCGCTCGGCTACGGACACGCTACCTCTTTCCCACCCCCAACAAGCCCCAGTCTCCCAATCTCTATTTCTTTGAGCACATCGCTGGGTTCAGCGATCAGCAGTATTTGGCTGATTTAGCGAATGTCATTGGCGTCCCAACACCGAAAAACAACAGCCCAGAATATATGATTGCAAACCAAGTTGTGATTAACGCCCGAATTGGTGCTCGGAAGTTCAAATTATTCAACATGGCACTGTGGGTAACGCTATCTGCGTTGCTTACGCCATTGGGAGCCTTGTTTGTTTGGATGTTGCATTCAGATTTGTAAGGACAGAAAGATATGCTTCTGCGTGAATTGTTTGGCATTGATGAAAATAACGGCCCAGTTGTTGGTGAAGGCGTTCATCCAGACAACATTCAAAATATAATTGATAATGAATTAGGTATTTTTAAGCAGAGGGTTTCGATCACCGACGTCAATGGCGTTCCAGATACAGGCGACATCCCCATCGAAAAGCCAACACATTGGCTTAGAGTTAAGGACGTTATCTGTGTTTTTGTCGATATGGCAGGATCTACTAAAATGAGCGCAACCCAGCATCCTCATGGGACAGCTCAAATATATCGCCTATTTACAAACACGGCGATCCGAATGTTCCACAACTATGGCGCGGCATATATTGACGTTAAAGGCGACGGAGTTTTTGCGTTGTTTGATCGCACCTATAAGTACACAGCGTTAGCTTCCGCCGTTTCATTTAAAACCTTCGTCAACAATGACTTTACGCCCACAGTAGAGCGGAAAACAGGGTTGTCTATTGGGGGGCATTTTGGCATCGACCAAAGGACGGTTCTCGTAAGAAAACTCGGCCTGAAAAGAATGAAGGGGAGGACAGACCGCCAAAATGAGGTTTGGGCTGGTCGAACCGTCAATATGGCGGCAAAGCTTGCATCAAAGTCAAAAAACGGAACGCTATGGGTTTCAGACCGATATTTCCAGAAACTCAAAGATAGAAAAGCCACACATTCTTGTGGCTGTCCCGGTGGTTTTTCTCGGCACCTTTGGCAGGAGTACGACCTTACTTACGAGGACCTTTTCGATTTTGACACTGCTTACTATCTTGAAAGTGAATGGTGCAAAACTCATGGCAAAAGCTTTTGCAAAGACCTGATCACGCTAGATGCGAACGGTTAATTTCAGGCGTAAAAGTCATGACTTGATATGACACCTTCTTATGCCCAGAGGGTGAATGTCCGAACTTTTACATTTGAGCATCTCAGGAATTATCCCCGACACCATCCAAGGCAACCATTAAGTCCTGCAAGGCAGTCATGGCGGGCTCCATTTTTTTGAATTCGGAGACCAGCAAGGAAATCGCTTGAGCGGAATTTTCCGGACGGAAACCTGCTATTGGCTCAACGGCTTCGATCAACCCGTCCATAGCCTCTTTGCAGGATTCATCCTTTTCGAATTCTTGAAACATTCTCTTTGCTCCTCTTTTTCGTCTTTAAATTTCAGACTTCAATCTGAATGGATCGGTCTATTTTTTATCCGGAGACCTTCCGGCCTTCGTCTTGCCGTCAATGAGCTTGGCTGCCTCCTCCAGTGCTTTGGCCGACGCTTCCAGCCCCTCTCTTTCCTTCAAGGCCCGCCGCTTTTCGGCAAAAGCATCATATTCGGCCTCGGCATGGCGTTTGGCCGCTTTGTGGCTCACCCTGCCCGCATTCGGCAAAACATCACGTTCATTGAAGGCCAGGAAGCCGTCGAGTTTTTCCTCCCAGTCCTTCATCAGGATTTGCTTGCGCCGCTGTGATTGGTCCTCGGCATAATCGAGCCACATGGTGACGATCCGATTCAGCTCCGAAATTTCACCTTCCTGAAGATAGTTCTTAGCCACCGCTACATCGGCTTTCCGGACGCTTTTGCCTTTGTAGCTAGTCAGACCCATCGACGGCAGACGGTGATCGGCGCGGGCCTTAATCAACTCAGCGGCCGTTTTCCCTGTCACGGCAAAATGAAGCTTGTTCTGCATGGTTTTGAAGAAAGTGACCGTATCGTCAGCGTCCGGCCGGTAGTCAGCAGCGAGAGCGAAGATTTCACGCACCCGCAAATACATTCGCGCCTCGCTGGCCCGAATGTCGCGAATACGCTCCAGTAACTCTTCAAAATAGTCCGGCACCTCCGACAGAGCCCCTGGCGGGTTTTTCAGGCGCTCGTCATCCATGGTGAAGCCCTTGACCAGATACTCGCTTAACCGATCAGTCGCCCAACGCCTGAATTGAACGCCCCGAGGAGAGCGAACCCGGTACCCAACAGCTAAAATGGCATCAAGATTATAGTGATCGATATTGCGGGCAACCTCTCGGGAGCCTTCCTGTCGAACTATCCGGAATTTCCGGATAGTTGCCTCAGGGGCCAGTTCACCCTCAGCATAAATATTCACGAGATGCTCATTTGCCGTTTTCACGGAAACGGAATAAAGCTCAGCTATAAGCGCTTGCGACAGCCAAAGATTCTCATCGACAAACCGGCACTCTACCCGAGTGTGACCGTCTTCCGTTTCATAAAGAAGTAGCTCGCCAATGGGACTGGAGGTTTTGTCGATCATATTTTTCCTAGTAAACTGTCTGTCCATCAAGCGCATCAACAACGGCTTCGATTGCATCATGCCGGAACTCAAGGAACGGGTCGAGTTTTCGCCTCATCTCGCATCCTATTCAAAAGACTTGGGTGCCTGAAAATAAACCGGGACTTTAAATGAAATTTTGTTGGTATGCTCCGAGCTTGCACCTGCCTTAACTTCAGCAATCGACTAGACATCGATGCTTCCACCGCCCTCCTTACTCACAGTCACAACTACCTCAAATTCAACATGCTGAGGCGTAGAAACTTTTTCCCCTTCGACACGACCAGGTGCAATCCACAGCGGAGTTTCCTTTTGTGCGGATGCAACTCCATTCGTGATATCAAGTAAAGTCTGCTTTACGAACTCTTCCAGCTTCATACGACGTCCTCTATTTTTTCTTGTCACCACTGTTTGAGCCGTCATGACTTTCCCCTGAAGTATTTCCCCCACCACTTTGCTGTGGCGCCTGTGGCTTCAGGTTCCCAGCCCCTTCAAGTCCCTTTTCGAGGGGAGCATTGCCTATCTTGAAATTCTCGCTTCCTGCAGATGAATTGGTCCCCGAACTGGCCTGTGGTTTCAACTTACTTGCACCTTCAAAACCTTCGCGCAAAGGCACAGCCCTATTTCTGTCATCCGACATTTCATTCCCCTTTGTAACAATAAACCCAGTCCCATAGACTGCTAAAAAGACCGTAAGAATCACACCGAAAACAAAGAATCTAAATGCCCAAAGCGTTTTGCGTTGCAGTGACTTTTCAACACCTACCTCCTGACCCTGGCCATCATCGCGGATAACCTGTTCGATGTAGTCGCTGTTCTGACTGAAAATCAGCAAGATAATTACAATCGAAATAACAAAAAAAACGCCTGCTAAGAGCCAAACACAAAAGGCAAGAACATCATCAAGCTCTGACCGAAATGTCATCAACAAGCCAATTGCCAATGCTGATAATGTCAGCACCTGCTTGTCTTTCTCCATTCGGCTGGCAGTCCAAGCTGAAAGAAACACCTGATAGAATGCAACTTTCTTTTCCAACAGCTCTTGTTCTGCCATTCCATTCTCAGACATTTCCCCTCCATGGCTTGAAGGTATGGACGACATTCACCCTACTGATTCGCTTTGCCTCCAGTATGCAAGTGGTCTATTGGTTCATTACTCACGACCTTTCGCATTGAAGCCAAATTTATTCATCAGCCAGTTCATAAGAGGGCTTGGGTGGTCATCAGACGCACCTTTTCCTTCAATTCTGTCTGCAGGGTTAAACAAAAGGCGATTGAATGTTTCTGCCGCAATTGCATCTGCATGATCCGGTGCCTGCTTTTTGAAACCATCCACGGCCATCGCGAGCGAGTACTTGTACTGGTAATGCTCTTTCAATTGGAAAATCTGATGGTGTCTAGCTGCGGAGAATTTCGTTAACCAAACTGTAGGAACCATCAACAAAAAGAGCGCAATTGTTGTCGAAAGGCTCAGCCGCCTCCCATTTAATGACAAACCAAATTGCGCAGTGGCATCTTCAACAGCCCCACCAGCCTGAACACTTTCTACGTCCCCCACAAGTAACGTGGCATAAATCATGTACCAAGCAAGCGGCACTGCCGATAAGAAAAGTAAAAAAACAGATACATAGAATATTCCTTGCGCCCACTTTAACTTTCCATCCAACTCAAAGAGGGTCGCATTAAATGTACTTGCAAGACCTGCATTTGTTGCGCCTTTTAGCATTTCCTCAGCACGCTTAATTACATCACTAATTTGCGCCTTGTTTTCTTCAAGCCCGCCATAAAGAGATTCAACATTATCGCTCCATTTCTTAAACGCTGCGTTGCGGTCATCAAGAGACTGTTTAAAAGCCTGAAACTGCGTTTCGTAGCCATCCACCTGAGATTTGAGTGATCCTGCCCTGTCGGAAATTTCAGCTACGTGCTCAAGCTCCGACTGGCAAGATTGATTAACCGCTTCAATGTTGGCCAAAGTTTCCTTTGCCCCTCCCAATAAGCTTGAAACTTCTGAACGATCTTTCTCCGCCTGGTTTTTTAGCGAGTTGGTTGCCGAAGCATCACTTTCAGCACTGTCCTTTGCCTTTGATGCTGCGTCGTTATTTTTCCGGACACTTTCTGTTTTTTCTGAAATCTCCCTAATGGCCTCAGCGAAAGCGTCAAATTTTCCAGCGCCGACAATAGGAGCTACTTGATAAAATTTTGTAAGAAGCGCTTCAGCATATGACTTAATATTTTGTAGGTATGAAGCAAAATTCAGGTTTTCATTGGTCTCATTAACAACGACTACCCAGTTGCCCGGATTTAAACTTGCAATTCCCTTGTTTTCAGTTTGCTCAGCAGAACCCGCCGCTTCCAATATGGTATCTTTGAATTGTTGAGAGGCCTGCTCAAGTTGATCAATATATACGAGAGGGACTGGAGCCCCGGCATCAAGCTCCGGCTTTTCAAGTGACTTAATGAGATTACAAGTCGCGATTGTGCGTTCGTCAAACCACCAAAGCTCATGCCCCGTCCCTGGCACTTCTGCTTCCTGATTAAACTTTTCTCCACTTGGCCCTTCGGCACCTTGAAGGAAGGCTATAAGCTTCGACCAGTATTCAAGGGTCGTGCTGGCATTTTTTACTGATTCTTCAAATAAGCTCATCCCCCCATCCCTTCAAAGAGAAAACACCTCTTATACGCGATTCTCAGTTGCATTGCATCAAAACATACGTCGAATAGATGAGTTCGTCTTCACCCTTATTAAGCTGGCTGTAACTCCCGCCCAGCGCCTTCAGCCCCCCAAAAAAACAAGGAGCATATTCCGACCGATTGCCGAACTTGGCCCAACTTGGTCCAACTTTGCGCGAGTTTCCGCGAGTTTGCGGAACATTCCGGGAAAGGACGCCAAAAATGACCAACTTTTCCTGTCGTCCCGAGGGCAGGATAGGCAATGTGGTCCCACATTTGCGGTAAATAACATTTCATTCGCACAGAACCTTGCGCTCAAGACAGGAAATATCAGATCAAAATTTTTTATGGTTAATCAAGTTTTCCTGGTTAGGTCTGGGCCTTTTTCTTGTCGTGCTCCTGGATAATCCTGATTGCCTCTTCAAACGAAATTCCTTGCCCTCTTACAACATCAATCAAGTCTTCAGCCGTCGCAGGAACAACGGCATGAGTCCAGGCCTCCGTAAACTCCCGAAGTGTTAGAGGACCTGATATCCACTTTTGGTCCCCCTCTGAAATCCCGAGCAAGGAACGATCTTCTTCCCCATTCTTCCAATGTAGGAAACCACGATAGTTCTTTGGTTGGAGAAGCAAATTGGAAACAAGCCGCAATACAGCTTTGGCATTTCCATCTGTAATGGCGTAAACGGCAGGCGGCGGAGTATTCCCCGATAAAAACCGGACAGCCGATTTCACGCCAGGGACAGCCCAAGGAGCTTTTGCGATCTCGGCCCCATCAGGAAAATAGAGCTTCAAGGCTGGTATCAGGTTCGAAAACATAACCTTGTTCAATTGCCATAAATGGACCCGGGTCAAGTCAACCTGCCCATTTGGGACGCCCAACACTTCCAATACTTTCTGAACCCGTGATTCCGATAGGGTTGAACCGCCCCGCAACCATCTACTCAGGTTCCCATCATCGACATTTGCCGCAATGGCAACCGGCTTAATACCGCCAAAAAATCGACAGGCAGCCTTTATGTTTTCCCGCCTCATTACAGACCATTACAATTTGTTGTTTACAGACTATTACAGTTTACATACCATATTGCAGCAAGAAACTGGAGATAAACATGCTTGAAGAACCCTATCAATCTTCTCTCCCCCAGCTTTTTTCTGAATGGGATGCTGCTCAATTGCTTGGCTGCGCACCAGGAACCCTCCCTAAAGCTAGAAAACAGGGCCTGATTGGTTATGTCCGGCTTGGGAAGGGGATTTTCTATACAGAAGAGCAGTTGCAGGAATATCTCGATCTTCTGACCGTTCAGCCACAAAAGGGGGAATAAATGACCAACCCCAAAGCCATCACCAAAATGCCGTCCTGGCCTCGCCGGATGCAGGAGGATATGGCGGCTGCCTTTTGCGGCGTTTCCCTGACCAAGTTTCGAACCGGGGTCCGCAAGGGCATATACCCTCTTGGTGTGAAGGATGGCGGTAACGTCTTGTGGTATCTTGAAGATCTGAACCATGCGCTCGACACCTTGAAAAAACCAATTGGCGGGTATTTCCCCATCGATTCCGGCGAGGCCTGGATGGAAAGTCTCAACGATGACTAAAATCAATCTCCCCTACCTGTTTGCCCCCAAAAACAAAAACGGCACACAGTACTTCTATTACCGCCGGGCCGGTCAGCGCGTTCCGATCAAAGATGCAAATGGGAAACGCTTGACGCCAACGGATTCAGGCTTCGCCGCCGCTTGGCAAATCATTCACGACAGTTTTAAGGACGATGTTTCTCCGGCACCTTCCATCGGCACATTGAGCCATGTGATTATCGCTTACCTCCAGAGTCCGGACTACAAACAACTGGCTGATAAAACACGCCGGGATTACCGGCGCTACCTCGACATCCTGAAAGAGAAACACGGCGAGTTATCTATTGCCACCATGCCTCGCGAGTTCGTCCTGGGTCTTCGGGACAAGTATTCGGAGAAGCCGCGCACGGCCAATTATCTGGTGCAGGTGCTGCGGTTAGTCCTGAGTTATGCAGAAGACCGCCATACGACATTCCGCCTCCCCTACGGCTGGAGCAATCCAGCCCGCCGCCCCAAGCTCCTGAAAACCGGAGACGGGCACCGGCCCTGGGAAGAGTTCGAGATTGCCGCATTTCGTAAAACCTGGAAGGCGGGCACAGTTGAACGTACGGCCTTTGAATTAGGGCTCAATACCGGACAACGGGGGCAAGACCTCATTGCCATGGCCCGCTTCCACATCAAGCAGGATGGCAGCATTTCAGTAGCCCAGGAGAAAACATCTGTACGGGTTGATATTCCCTTATCTCAGAGCTTGAGGACCGTTCTTGAAGCACATTTCAAGAAACACAAACACGCAATGCTTCTAACAACGACAAGAGACGAGTCCTTCAAGGTCGACCATTTCCGCCATACGATGAGAGCGGCCTATAGAGCTGCCGGGCTAGCGGAAGATTGCACCACCCATGGCCTTCGTTATACGGCTGCCACCATCCTCCACGAGCTTGGTTGTGAGTGGCCTATCGTCGCTGCAATTACCGGCCACGAAACAGCCGAAATGGCCCGCAAATATTCGGAGAAAAAGCGCCGGGCCAAGATCGCAATTACCCGGTTGGATCAAGCAAGGAAGGGACGAAAAGAGAACGGAAAATCGCCAAAAGTGTAAACACCGAACCGGAAATGTGTAAACACGCGGCCTCTTAAAAGAGAAAAGCCCCTAGAAAACATATATTTTCCAGAGGCTTAATTGGTGGGCGCACAAGGACTCGAACCTTGGACCCGCTGATTAAGAGTCAGCTGCTCTACCAACTGAGCTATGCGCCCGTCGTTTGACGTGACGGGGTTATACGGCCCTAAGGGGGGAAGTCGCAAGCAGAAAGTCCGGTTTAGGCGGTCGCCGTTTCTTCTGCCATCTTGCGTAACTGGAAGCGCTGGAGCTTGCCGGTGGGGGTACGCGGCAGGGTTTCGACGTAGTGGACCATGCGCGGGCATTTATAGATCGACAGGCGCTCTTTGATCGCTATTTGGACCTGCTCGGTGAGTTTGTTTTGTTCCGCTTCGCTCACGTCGGCGACGAGGAAGAGGGCTAAACGAACCAGGCCGTCGGCGTTGGGCGCACCGACCACGGCCGCCTCGGCAACGCCGGGCACCGTCAGCGCCACATCTTCAATTTCCACCGGGCTGACCCACTGGCCGGAAATCTTCAGCATGTCGTCGCCACGGCCATGATGGGTCCAGTAGCCCTCCCCGTCACGGGAGAACATATCGTCGGTGCAATACCAGCCATCCTGAAGGGACTCGGCCGTTTTATCGGGTCGCCCCCAGTATTCGGACATATTGCTTTCCATACGCACCCAGAGGATGCCTTCGCGGTCGGGCTCTTCGATCTCGGAGCCATCATCGGCGACCAAGCGAGCCTTTGCCCAGGGCAACAACTGGCCGCAAGTGCCGGGTTTAACCGCACCGGGTCGCGAGGCGATGAACAAGAAGGCCGCCTCGGATGCGCCGATCCCTTCAAGAATTTCACCACCGGTAACCTCGTTCCACTGTTTCCACAAGCTCGGCGGCAGCGCTTCGCCCGCCGAAACATAGTGGCGCACGGCCTTGAACGCCGCCCCTTCGGCCTGCCCTCCCTGCAACAGGTTGCGATAAAAGGTGGGAACGCTAAACAGATAGTCCGGCTCGAAACGCTCGACCACTCTGGCGACCGAGTCGGCATCGGGCCAACCGTCGAACAAGACTAGGCTCGCTCCGGCGCGCAGCCCACCGATCACCCCGTGACCCAGGGAATAGGCAAAGAAGATTTTCGAAGTAATGAAGATTTTGTCGCCCGGTTTGACCCCCAGATTTTCGACCAAATGCCGATGACCGATGAGCACATGGCTTTGCAAATGAACCGTCGCCTTGGGCCGCCCTGTGGTGCCTGAGGTATAGATCCAGAAAGCCATGGCGTCGGGCGGCAAAAGTTCCGAAGACAAGGTTTCCGGCTGCCCCTCGACAAAGGATTCGATGGTCTTGTATTCGCCGCTCGCCGCGCTGGCGACGACGGCCAGAGGTTCCCGCTCCAGGTTCTTACGGATGGGCCGGTAGGCGCCGACGAATTCGGCATCGATGAACAGAACCTTGCATTGGCTGTCTCCAATGGCGAAAGCAAGGTCTTTAGACGAAGCGCGGATATTGAAGGCAATGGCGACACCGCCAATTTTAAGCGTCGCCAAGTAAGCCGCAACAAAGTCGGGCGTGTCCTTGAGCAAAAAAAGCACCCGGTCTCCCGGCGCGACCCCCGCCGCCTTTAAGGCGTTGCCGAATTTATTCACCAATACGTCCAGACGGCCATAGGTCAGGGCCTGATTGCCGAACAGCAGCGCCCTGCCGTCACGTCCAGCCTTGGCCATGCCTTCGCCAAGAATGGCGTCGGCCGCATTCATCATGGTTCCGGAAATATCCGGCATCTTCGAGCCCCCCGGCACATTTAGTTTGTTGCCAAACTATTTTTAGGGAAACTAATTGCACTTGGCAAGACCTTACGGAATCTGTGGAAAATTAGCGGGGTTTAGACTTCTTCTTCAGAGCCTCGGCGGGCAATGGTGACCTCGCGGTGTATAGAGACCGAAAGAAGCAGGCCGAAACTGAACATCAAGGTCAGCATCGCCGTGCCACCATAGGAAATCAACGGCAGGGGAACGCCGACAACGGGCACCAGCCCCATGACCATGGCGATATTGATGAAGATGTAGAGAAAGAACGTCGACGTGACGCCCAGTCCGACCAGGCGTCCAAAATGATTCTGGCTCTGCACCGAGATGGCGTAGCCGTAGACGAGGATTAAAAAGTAAAGCCCCAGCAAGGCCAGCCCGCCCAGCAGTCCCATCTCTTCGGCCAGCATGGTGAAGATGAAATCCGTATGTTTTTCAGGCAAGAAGTTGAGGTGGCTCTGAGAGCCCAGCAGGAACCCCTTGCCGAAAACCCCGCCCGAGCCGAAAGCAATTTTCGACTGGGTAATGTGATAGCCCGCCCCCAAGGGATCCCGCTCCGGGTCAAGGAACGTCAGCACGCGGTTTTTCTGGTATGTATGGAGAAACTGCCAGCCGATCGGGATCGCCGCCAGCCCCAGCGCAATCACCACGCCGAACTTCCACAACCTGACCCCGGCGAGGAAAAAGATTGCCCCCGACGAGGCGATCAGCATCAAAGCCGTGCCCAGGTCCGGTTGGCGCAACACCAGCGCAGCCGCCGCCCCAACCATCATCAGCGGAACGATCAAATAGTGAATTCTCCCCACGTCGTCCAGATTGGCGCCGTGAAAGTAGCGGGCCAGGGCGAGAATGAGCGCCACTTTCATCACTTCGGATGGCTGAAGCTGGACGAATCCTAAGCTGATCCAGCGCTGCGCCCCCATGCCGATAGAGCCTTTCACCTCAACCATCACCAGGAGGATCAAGGCGACCGCATAAAACGGATAGGCGAGCTTCATCCAGATGCGGATATCGATCAGCGCCACGACGATCATGATGCCGACGCCGACGCCGAAGCGAACCATCTGGCGCGAGGCCCAGGGGTCGAACTTGCCGCCGGCCGCCGAGTAAAGCATGGCGACGCCGACCGCCGCCGTAACGCCTAAGAGGATGATGAACATCCAGTTCATCTGCAGGAGCTTTTGTCCAAACGTCAGATCAAACTCGTTGAGACGTGAGCGGCTCATGTTTCTGCCCCCCTGTCGGACAACGTCCCTTTGGCCGGGTTGCGTCGCTGCACTTCCTCTAAAATATCGCGGGCGACCGGAGCGGCGGCCTTTGAGCCCGATCCGCCGTGTTCAATGACCACGGCGATGGCAAAACGCGGCGCATTGACCGGCGCATAACCGACGAAGGAGGCATGGTCGCGCTGCTCCCAAGGCAACTCGTCATTTTTCAAAACCCCCTGTTCGCGTTCCGCCTTGGAAATCCGCCGCACCTGAGCCGTACCGGTTTTTCCGGCCATCTCCATGCCGGGAACGGGAATGCGCGAACGATAGGCCGTCCCCCCCGGCACATTGGTTACCCCAGCCATGGCGTCGCGAACGACCTTGAGGTGATTGGGGTTGATGCCCAGACTGCGCGGCGCATCAATGGGGTCGCCGTCTTTCTCCGCTCCGCGCTCCAATGCACGGGTCAACTTGGGCGTGATCGCGTAGCCGCCATTGGCGATGCGCGCTGTCATGACGGCCAATTGCAAGGGCGTGGCGAGAACATAGCCTTGGCCGATACCGGAGATCAGCGTTTCGCCCATATGCCAACTATCGCCATAGACGGCCTTTTTCCAATCTTTGTCGGGAATATTGCCGCGCCGCTCACCCGGCAGGTCGAGGCCCATGACCGAGCCAAGGCCGAAACGCCGCGCCATGGCGGCGATCCGGTTGATCCCCGTCCGTCGGGCGATCTCATAGAAATACACATCACAGGAATGCATGATCGCCTCGACCATATCTTGAGCCCCGTGACCATGCTTTTTCCAACAATGGAACTTAGCGTTACCCAACTCCATATGGCCTTCACAAAATACTTTTTGCTCAGGCGTGATCACCCCTTTTTCCAGTGCCGCCAGGGCAACAATCATCTTGAAGGTCGAGCCCGGCGCATACTGGCCTGAAATCGCCTTGTTATTGAGCGGCGTGCGGGGATTGCTAACGAGCGCCTTCCATTCCTTGGAGCTTAAACCCCGGTTAAACGCATTGGGGTCGAAGCTGGGATTGGACGCCAAAGCCAGAACGTCTCCGGTATGGATATCGACGACGACGGCAACGCCGCTTTCTTCACCCAATCGTTTCGCCGCCATTTTCTGCAGTTCGAAATCGATATTAAGGCGCACATCGGCGCCGGGACGCCCTTCCTGACGGTTCAACTCGCGAATCACCCGTCCGTAGGCGTTAACCTCGACCTGGCTGGTGCCGCCGTTGCCGCGCAAGGCCAAATCATGAACCTTCTCCATCCCCGCCTTGCCAATCCGGAAACCGGGCAATTCAAGCAGCGGGTCGCCGGTCAAGTCGTTTTCCGACACCGCCGCCACATAACCCAGCACATGAGCCGTCGCCAACCCTTCGGGATAGTAGCGGCTCTGCCCCACATCAATCATGATTCCCGGCAGGTCGGGGGTATTGACTTCGATCCGCGCCACGTCCTCCCAGGTAAGGTTTTCCCGCACCGTCACCGGAACGAAGCTGCGCTTTCGCTTCATCTCGCGTAAAACCCGTTTGCGTTCGCCGGAGGTCAAGCCAATCACCGCATCAAGCGCACGGAGGGTCTCTTCCACATCCGGGGCCTGTTCGGGCACCAGCAATACCTGATAGTTCTGCTCGTTGACCGCCAACGGAATGCCCTTGCGATCCAGAATGCGACCGCGCGGCGGCGGCAACAGACGCATGCTAATGCGGTTGTCTTCGGCCAGGGTCTTATAGCGGTCGGCTTCGATGACCTGGAGATAGTACATGCGACCGATCAGCGTGGAGAGCAGAACAAACTTGCCCCCTGCCAGCATGGCCGCCCGCCGCCCGAAAAGTTTATACCGGTCGCCATCTCTATGCATACTCACCTCAACACCAAACGCTGCCACTTGAGCAGCATCCAGGAGACAAGCGGAAAAAGCCCCAGGGTAAGCAAATACTGGAACAAAAAGCCCTGCGGCGAGACAGGCATCAGGTGATAGAGCGAAACGACGATAAAGGTCACGAGTGTCGCCGAAAGCCCGACCACGCCAAAACCGATCCACACAACGGCAAAAGACTTGCCGAATAGAAAACGACGTTGCGACAGCACCACACCGTAGACCAGCAACAAGACCACCGCATTGATCCCCACCGGGCCGCCGGAAAGCAGATCGAGAAATAGTCCGATAACGAAAACCGCCGGAGATGGCAAAAGCTCGGGACGAAAAACCGTCCAGTGATAAACGGCGATCAGGGCGAGCATGGGGGAAGCGCGCCCCAGCTCAGGTATATGCATCGGCAATTGGCTAACCATGATTAAAACAAGCGCCAACAGAAAAGGCGTGATGTTGCGCGCCAGAAGATCGATGCGCTGGATCGTTGTTTGCTGTTTCACAACCATATCCCGCACCCTATTTCGGCTTCTGCGCCGACCCGGCCTTGTCGGCGCTTGGTAGGGTGACGATCCCCTTCAGGCCAAAATCGACGGCACGCACGTATTCCAAGCGCTCCCGATCGACGAACGGCTGAACCTCGATGCGGTCATCGCTCACGGCAGCGACCACACCAACAGGCAACCCCCAGGGAAAAGCCCCGCCATGCCCGGAGGTAATCACCCGGTCGCCGGGCGAGGCCGTTGCGCCGGGCGGCAAATGAATGAGACTCGCCCGCGTCGAGTTGTTGCCCGCCAGAATGGCGCGCACACGGGTATCCTCGATCATCACCGGAATGCGGGAGTTTAGGTCGGTAATCAGCAGAACGCGGGATGAATTGGGACCCACGCCATGAACCCGCCCGACAAGACCTTCACCGGCAATAACCGCCTGCCCCTTGCGCACCCCCGCCTTGCGCCCAGCCGATAAAACCAGGGAGTGAGCGAATGTCCCGCCCGCATCGGCAATGACCCGGGCTGAAATATAGCTCTGGGTACCCTGCGGCTGAAATTCGGAAAGATGCCGGAGCTCGGTATTTTCCGCCTCAAGCTTACGGGCGACGATCTGCCACTGAAGCAACCGCGCGTTGGCCTCACGCAGCCTTGCATTTTCTTCACGCAAAGCAAGAAGTTCATTGCCCTGCTTGACCCAATTGGAGACCGTTGCAGCAGGCCTGGAAAGGAGGTTCAGAACGGGAGCCACGGCGTCGGTGACGTAGATGCGCGCTTTCTCGATCAGCAGGGTATCGGCCTTGCCGAACATCAGGATGGCAATGGCCGCCATAACCATCCCGACGTATGCAAACCGCTGAATGAGTGACTTGATCGGCTGAGTCGCCTGGGCAACTCCACCTTGACGCTGCTTCACCAACGAACCTCTTTAAAAGCGTGATTTCGTCCCTTCAAACCGGCTGAAGCGCCGGATTCCCTCGGGTACAGACTAGATGGTGTAGTCCTAAAAAGGGATTAATGCAAGATGAGGGCTTAAAATGAATGATAGAATTTCCATATAGTAAAATAGGGATATACCGGCTAAAGCAGGGCGAAAGAAAAAGAGACGATGCGATGGGCCAAGCAATCATAACAATTGATACCGAAACGGGCTTGGAAACCGTCACCGTCACTGGCCGGGTCAATATGAATATCTTTCTTTCTTTCCGTCACCAAAGATGAAAACTTCGGCACTCAACGTAAAAAGCTCTGGGACCTTACCAGAAGCGACCTAAGCGATATCACGACCGAACAAATCATCACCGTCTTGGAGCACTTCAAGGAACTCGACGACACCAACAAAGCAGAAGCGGTCGCCATCCTCGTCAACAATCCAGCGAACGAAGTGCTCATCAAACTATTCGAAGCGGTCTCCCGAGACGTTCTTCTCCGCGAAATGCCAATTTATGTCGCAACCACCCGGGACGACGCCCTTCGATGGCTCAACACCATGGTGGAAGACCAGAAAAAAGCTTCTTAAGGCCGTTCGCAAGAAACCTCAATTAGCTGTTTATGCCGCCCGCGAATACCAATAGTATCCGGCCAGCAATCCAATCGGGAGAAAAGCATGTTTTTAAAGACGCCCGCCAGGTTCGTCCTGAGCCTCGCTGCAACCGCACTGCTGACCGGTTGCGTCACCTTCGGAATCAACGAAGCCGAAGTTAAGCAAGGTGAGAAGGCCGTCATTGTCGCCGATATATATCGGGTGATCAGCGCTTTACCCGGCGTTGTCGAAAAACGCGCTTTCCCCGAAAAATACCGGTTTGAAAGAATCGACGGCAAGGGCTCTATCTTTTCCGGCATCACCGAAGTGGAACATAGCGCGCCCACCGCCATCGAACCGGGGACGTATGGCATTTACAGCATCGGCGCATATGGAAGCAGCTCCGATCCTTATATCGCCACCTTCACCGCCAAACCGGGCGACGTGCTCTATCTTGGCTCCTATGAGGTCCAACTCAACGAAGACACTGGGAAAACCGGTTCCTTGCCCGGTCTGACCTACAAACTGACCGAACGGACCGACTTGGCCGACGCCAAAAAAGAACTGGCAAAAGAAGCGCCCCAACTGGTTAGCCTGCTCCGCCATCAGCCACTGAAGCTCGCTCCAGCAATGCAGTAAGCCATTCTACAGACAAAGGCATTAAAAAGCCGCCTCCTCCGGGGAAGCGGCTTTTTTATTTTTCGGATTGCGATGCTTAATACATTGAGGTGAGAACGTTGCGCAGCTTCTTCATCTCTTCAAGCGCCCGACCGGTGCCCATGGCGACGCAGGACAGTGGATCATCGGCGATGGAGACGGGCAGGCCCGTGGCGTGTCGCAGCACGTAATCGAGGTTGCCGAGCAGCGCCCCGCCTCCGGTCAAGACGATCCCTTTGTCGACGATATCGGCGGCCAGTTCCGGGGCCGTGTGTTCAAGCGCCACCTTAACCGCCTCGATGATCGCTCCAACGGGGTCGGCCAGACTTTCGGCGATTTCCCGCTCGCTGATCACCAACTCCTTGGGAACGCCGTTCATCAGGTCGCGCCCCTTGATTTCCATGGTTGCGCCGTCGCCTTCTTCGGGCGGACAGGCCGAGCCGATGTCTTCCTTGATCCGTTCGGCAGAGCCTTCACCAACCAACAGGTTATTGTTGCGACGGATATAGGCGATGATCGCTTCGTCCATCTTGTCGCCACCCACGCGCACCGAACGGGAATAGACGATACCCCCAAGCGATAGCACGGCCACCTCGGTGGTGCCGCCGCCGATATCGACGACCATGGAACCGGTCGGTTCGGTCACCGGCAGCCCCGCACCAATGGCTGCGGCCATCGGCTCTTCAATAAGATAAACCTTACGCGCTCCAGCCGCTTCGGCAGATTCCTGAATGGCGCGGCGCTCAACGGCGGTAGAACCGGAGGGAACGCAAACCACAACCATCGGACTGGCGAAACTGCGCCGGTTATGAACCTTGCGGATGAAGTGCTTGATCATTTCCTCGGCGACTTCAAAGTCGGCGATGACACCGTCACGCAGGGGGCGAATGGCCATGATATTGCCCGGCGTCCGGCCTAGCATCTGCTTGGCCTCATCACCGACGGCGAGAACCTGTTTCTTGCCCTTCACCTCGGCGATGGCCACTACCGAAGGTTCGTTGAGCACGATCCCGCGTCCTTTGACGTAGACCAGGGTGTTGGCCGTCCCCAGGTCGATGGCCATGTCAGCGGAAAGAAAGCCGAAGAGTCGCGCAAACATCGGACCTCACATCAGGTTCAAAAAATTAATCTCAACCGGCTCGTAAAAGGAAAACCCCTCCCCAGATACGGCCCCTCGTTTCGGATTATGCGATTCGCCATGCCGAATCGAGGCTTTTCTTTATAAAAGGTCGCTTCCCTCGTTTCTAGATCAGATCGCATTATATTGCGCAAATCGCGCAATATAATGCGTGAATCTGCTCGACCCTTTAAATAGAGGTCGATTCACGGGTCAAACGACGTCGTAAAACGACGCCGCTTGACCCGAGCGCACTCTTGGAAGCGACCTTATCAATCGTTAATTCGGCTTTTTTTAGGCGGAAATTGCCGCCGGAGCCGTTTTTTCGCGTTTGACCAGCAGTTTGTTCAAGGCATTTACATAGGCCTTGACCGAAGCCACCATGGTGTCCGTATCCGCACTTTGGCCGTTGACGGTCTTGCCGTCTTCTTCCAAACGGACGGTCACCTCGGCTTGCGCATCGGTACCGCCGGTCACGGCATGGACCTGATAGAGCTGTAACTTGGCCGTTGCCGGAATCAGCGCCTTGATCGCCTTGAAAGCTGAATCAACCGGTCCGTCGCCGGACATTTCCGTGGATTTTTCCTCGCCGTCGATTTCCAAAGTCAGGGCCGCCGTCGGTTTACGGGTGCCGCAGGACAACTCCAGAGAGACCAGCTTGATCCGATCATTGGTCCGCAGAACCGTGTCATCGACCAGGGCAATGATATCCTCGTCAAAAACGTCCTTCTTCTTGTCGGCCAAGTCCTTGAACTGCTTAAAGGCGCTCTGCACGGCGTTATCGCCCAGATCGTAGCCCAACTCCTTCAGCTTTTCCTTGAAGGCATGACGGCCCGAGTGCTTGCCCATAACCAGCTTGGAGGTGCCCAGGCCGACCGATTCCGGGGTCATGATTTCGTAGGTTTCGGCATGTTTGAGAACGCCGTCCTGGTGAATGCCCGATTCATGGGCGAAGGCGTTGGCGCCGACGATGGCCTTGTTGGGCTGCACCGTGAAGCCGGTGACGGCCGAGACCAGACGCGAGGCCTTGGTGATATGCTCGGTGACGATGCCGGTTTGGTAGGGCATGGCGTCCTGACGGGTGCGCAGCCCCATGACGATCTCTTCCATGGCTGCGTTGCCGGCCCGCTCGCCCAGGCCGTTGATGGTGCATTCGACCTGACGCGCCCCGACCTTAACGGCGGCCAGGGAGTTGGCGACCGCCAGGCCCAAATCATTGTGGCAATGCACCGAGATGATCGCCTGGTCGATATTGGGAACCCGGTTCATCAACTGCTCGATGCGGGCGGCGAATTCCTCGGGAATTGCATAGCCCACAGTATCGGGGATATTGATGGTGCGCGCCCCGGCTTTAATCGCCGTTTCAACGCAACGGGCTAAGAAATCGGGATCGGTGCGCGACCCGTCCTCGGCCGACCATTCAACGTCGTCGACTTGATTGCGGGCGTGAGTAACGCTCTTTTCAATCGCCTCGACAACGGCCTCGGGCTCCATCTGCAACTTGTATTTCATGTGCAGGGGGCTGGTCGAGATAAACGTATGAATGCGTTTGCGCTCGGCCGGTTTGACGGCTTCGGCGCAACGGTCGATATCCATGGTTGTCGCGCGGGCTAAACCGCAAACGGTGGAGTTCTTGATCTGCTTGGCGATCGCGTTGACCGCCTCGAAGTCCCCTTCGGAAGCGATGGGGAAACCCGCTTCGATCACATCGACGCCCATTTCGTCCAGAACGTGGGCGATTTGCAGTTTTTCCTCCAGGTTCATGGAGGCGCCGGGCGACTGCTCGCCGTCGCGCAAGGTGGTGTCGAAAATGATAACGCGGTTGGAATCCTGGTTGCTCATTGGATTCATCCTTTAACTAAAGTCAGTGCCTATTTGTGAGATTGATCAGCGTCCGTTTTCCCCTGAGCATCCTCGTTTTAGACCTCACGATAAGGCCGTGGAAACGATCGAACACGCACTCAGGGGCGGCTAAGTCGTAGGCCGCCTAGTAGGATGAAACCGGAGGAAGAAATCTGACGCGCGAAAGCCTCGGTAGCCTTGACGGCTCCGTCGGTCCTTTCTGCAATGGTTCCGTTGACCGGTTCCATGGGTTGCGTCACTCCAGTTTTTCCGCACCGATATCGAACAAGCATGCCCGAAGATCGTTAACAGCTAGATAAAAAGGGACAAAAGCCGCCAATGTCAACCTGTTTTACGTAAAAGGGGCCGCGATATCGCAGCCCCTCAGACTACTGACAAACCCCGTCTTTTTTGGCGGGGTTTTGTTTTTTGGGAACCGTTTATGTTTAAGCGGTCATATGGAAGTAGGCTGGGGTTTGGCTTTTCCCGTCTTTCAAAATGTTCGACAGAGG
>Ga0209692_10001763_pt1 | contig 27312 bp, 26 predicted proteins | sample tdDd472_FD_187129 | JGI IMG/M metagenome (GOLD analysis project Ga0209692, IMG submission 187129) | Marine sediment microbial communities from the Atlantic coast under amendment with organic carbon and nitrate - tdDd47.2 (SPAdes)... | ecosystem: Environmental > Aquatic > Marine > Coastal >... | reverse complement strand
TGCTCAGTATAAACCCTACAGTTTAGAAGTCGAAATAGTTCACCTAAACTCCTCTTGGTTGTTCAGATATTTAACCTGATTAATGATTTACAAATCTAATTATTATAATAATGCTAATCTAATAGCGAAGTCGAAGGGATAGTATTTCAGTTATTCCGCCTTCGACTTTGCTCAGGCATCATGATTCTTTTTCTTCCCACCCCATTCCAAATATTTTTTTTAAATTTAGGAAATCCATTATGAACTCAACAGACAAACTATGAAAACTCTACTACTGATATCACTATTACTAACTATTACAACTCTAGGTCTAAAAGCCGAAACCCTAACAGGGCAAGCCAAAATAGACTCACTGCTAGCCGAGTTACCCAATGCAAAAGGGGATACTAATGAGGTGAAGTTATTAGATGGGCTATGCTTTACATATTATAGTATTAACCCCGATAAAGGAATTGAATATGGAGAACAAGCACTTAAACTTGCTAAAAAGATCAGTTGGAGAGAAGGAGAGGCCTTGTGCTATGATGCACTAGCAATTAATAATGCTGTAAAGTCCAACAACGACAAGGCACTGAAGTATTGGGAAGAGGCTTTAAAAATAAATAGAGAACTTGGAAATTTAGATAGAGTTGGTGGTAATCTCGGAAATATTTCGACTCTTTATATTGACCTATCAGATTTTCCTAAAGCGTTAGAGTATCTAGGAAAAGCCCTAAAGATAGATGAAGAAAGTGGAGATAAAGCTGGACAAGCAATTAATCTTGGAAATATTGGCACTCTTTATATTGACCTATCAGATTATCCCAAAGCATTAGAATATTATAAAAAATCGCTAGAAATAGACAAAGAGATTGGATATAAAGAAGGAATATCAAAAACTTTAGGAAATATAGGTGCTGCATATATGATGCAATCAGAATATCCCAAAGCCTTAGAGTATTTAGAAATGGCCTTAAAGTTAGAGAGAGAAAATGGAAATGAAAGTAGAATTGCCAATAATCTCGGAAATATTGGAACTGTATATTTGAATCAATCAAATTATTCTAAAGCATTAGAATACTATAAAAAATCGTTAGAAATAGAGAAGAAACTAGGAAATAAATATGGGATTGCACTAGATCTTGGTAATTTAGGTAATCTGTATTTAATTATTTCTCAAGAAAATATAAATATCGGACCTGATGAGTTAAACCAGCATATAAGTTTGAATAGGGTCATTAATCTTAATAAGTCAATAGAATATTCATTAAAAGCAATAAAGCTTCTAGAAGAAATAGTCGAATTAAACTATAGAAGTCATTACTATAAAAATCTATCAGATGCATATAAGCTAAAGGGTGATATGATTGAAGCTTATAATGCTTTAGAAGAATATCATAAATTTAAAGATTCAGTTTTCTCCCAAGAGAACAGTGACAAAATTGCTGCCCTAGAAAAAGCAAGAGAAGATGACCTAAAGCAAAAAGAAATAGAAAAGCAGAAGATAAGGATTGCAGAACAGGATAAACGAGAGAAGTTAATTCTATACTTTTCAATCGGAATTGTATTGCTGATGGCTATTGTGATGATTATTATTATTAGATTACTCAAACGTTCAGATAAGCTGCTCTATAACGTACTGCCAGTTTCTATTGCCAAGCGATTGAAGAGAAAAGAACACCCAATATCAGACTACTTCACGCAAGCATCTATTGTGTTTATTGACATTGTAAACTTCACAGAACTATCTAAAGACGAAGACCCAAGAAGAGTAGTAGAAGCATTAAACAAGATATTTACTCACTATGATGCCATTGCTAATAAGTACGGCTTAGAGAAAATCAAGACCATTGGTGATAGCTACATGGCAGCAGCTGGAATACCTGAGGTACAAAAAGACAACACATTAAGAGCAGCCCAAATGGCGTTAGAAGTAAAGGAGATGATGGATGATTACAAAACAGAAGATGGAACCAAAATAGAGGTACGTATAGGACTAGATTGTGGTCCTGTAGTAGCCGGGGTAATTGGCGAAAACAAGTTCATCTACGACATGTGGTCTGATGCTGTAAACACAGCTAGTCGTATGGAATCATCATCTATCGCCGGTCAAGTACACGTCTCCGAACGCTTCAAAGATGCAGTTACTGAATACGAAGAATTCAGCTACGTAGAGCGTGGTGAAATAGAAATCAAGGGTAAGGGCAAAATGAAGACTTACTTTATTGAGATTAAGGAAACTGAAGTTGTCTGATATTGTAAGTGTGTTGAGCTATGTCGAAATGTGGTTGTAGAGCCTATCGAAACACACTTACTACTAAAGTTCACTTCGACTCTTGTGCTGAGCCTGCCGAAGTAAGCTCAGTGAACTTGATTTCCCTAACTAAAAAGCAACTTCTTGGATTTTTCTAACTCTTCTCTGTGCATTGGGTGAGCTATTCTAATTAGCTCGGATATTCTTTCTTCTATTGTTTTACCATATAGATTAGCTACACCGTATTCTGTTACTACGTAATGTATATGTGCTCTTGTAGTAACTACGCCTGCTCCTTGCTTTAGGAATGGGACTATCTTTGATTCACCTTTACTTGTAGTCGAACTAAGAGCAATAATTGGTTTTCCTCCTTCCGAGAGCGAGGCACCACGAATGAAATCCATCTGGCCGCCAACTCCAGAGTATATCTTTGAGCCAATAGAGTCAGCACAGACCTGTCCCGTTAGATCTATTTCTATTGCACTATTGATAGCAACCACTTTCGGGTTTCTCTGTATCACAGTTGGACTATTCACATAGTCCGAATCTAACATGTGTACCGAAGGGTTATCGTCTATAAAGTCATATAATTTCCTGCTACCTACTACAAATGAAGAAACTATATATCCCTTGTGTTTATTTTTATATTTACCATTGATTACTCCGCTTTCTACTAATGGTAATATACCATCAGAGAACATTTCGGAGTGGATACCCAAGTTCTTATGATTACCGAGGAACGATAACACAGCATTTGGTATAGCGCCTATTCCCATTTGGAGAGTTGACCCATCTTCAATAAGCTCAGCTATGTTTTTTCCTATAGCCATATTTTCCTCAGTAAGAGCAGCGTACTCAACTTCGTATAAATCAATGTTTCCTTCTACTTTTACATCAATATCATCTATATGAATAATACCATCACCGTGAGTTCTGGGCATTTTATCATTTATTTGAGCTATAACTATTTTAGCAGTTTCCATAGCTGCTAGTGAAGTATCTATAGAAGTACCGAGTGAACAAAAACCATGTTTATCTGGCGGTGAAACTGTGATGAGTGCAACATCTATCTTTATTACGCCTTTGCGGAATAGTTTGGGTGCTTCACTCAAGAAAATAGGAATATAACTATTCGCTCCACCTCTTATGGATTTTCTGGTATTGGCACCTACGAACATTGCCTTCACAATGAATGAGTCTTCCATTCCTTCATTGCAATAAGGAGCGGGGCCTTCTGTGTGAATTTGGTATATGCTTACATTTCTAAGCTCTGTATGTCTATCACTCATGGCCTTTACAAGGAGCGACGGAGTCGCTGCGGCTGAGTGAATAAATACATTGTCATTACTTTTGATTAGCTTTACGGCTTCTTGCGCTGTTTTTGTCATTTTTCTTAAATTAACAATCTACTTGATTGTATGTTTACCTACTTTTTGTACATAACCATAACTATCCGGTTCATTTTCAGTTGGATATCTATGGCTTTTATAATAATAGATGCCAACACTATCAACAATTCCAATATAAGTAGTGTCTTTTTGATTTATCTTATTTGTTTGACCTGCATAAGACTCAGTTCCGCTTGCAACTAATATGGACATATATTCATAGACGTCTAATATTCTACCATTAATATTGGTAGTTGATTTGCCTATTTTCTTACCCGTCATAGTAAATGTACCTTCGGCGCTATAATCACCATCATTAACAATTATATTCTTCTTGTACATTTGCCACTCATTTTGATTAAAAGAGTAGAGGTTTATCCATTCATCTGGGAAATAATTTTTTCCATCACTAGAGAGATCCTCATATTCAACATGCCCATATATAGCATTTTCATCCACGCTCAAATAACTAATATTAAATAGCATATCTTCATCGAGTTGATATGCGTCTTTCCCTCTATAGTTTAAATTATTTATTATTGTCGATTTGTCTGTGTGCAAAGAGTCACCTGTCGCTTCGTATGATTCATCTAACCAATAGAAATCAAATTCCCATTCGTTTCCTATGGCTAATGGAAAGTAGAATGACTCTTGCTCGTCAGTAAGGTTAGTGCTAGTGTCATCACTACAAGATACAGTTAAATATAGTAAAGCTAAAAGTAATAGTCCTGTTGTTTTCTTCATGTTTCCCTTGAATTAATATTTAAATAAAGTGAATATAAAAAAGAAGAGGATAAATAAAAAATAATAATTAAAGATTAAATACTCTTTTTTCTTTTTTGTATAATATTCTTTTCTTATATTTGTCTTAGGTAATAACACAAAATACGAATAATTGAAAAGAACATTTGCCATATTATCAATACTATTATACATCAATGCGTTGATTATACCTGTGTTCCCTGTATTCAATTACATGGTAAATACTGAATTGTACGAGGCATTATGTATCAATAAAGACAAACCAGAAATGGAATGTAATGGTAAATGTCACCTATCTGATGAGATAAAAGAGCAAGAAACTGAAAAGAAAACTACTCCTTTACTCGACATCAACCTAAAAGACTATCCTATAGGATTTGTACATTTCGTAGTACTAGATGAGTTGATTCCTTCTGAATTCGAACCCCAAGTAATTCCTATAAGAGAATACTCATTTCATCTAGAGCAAGACATATTTCATCCCCCTAAGCAATTAGTATAAATACATATACTTACACAAAATTAAATTGCTTTTTTAACAAATTAATATTATAAAATAAAAATATATAAAAGGGATAACTATGTTTAATTCATTAAAATACATAGCATTATTGCTATTGGCAATCACTATGTTTTCGTGTTCAGATGATGACACTAATCCAGTAAAAGATACTGACGAAATAACTCTAAACTCAATCGTAAATAAAACTTCTGGTGACTATACGTTTGACTTATTATCAGAAGACACTGAATTAGAAGAAGGGCACAATGTGTTTTACATTCGCGCTACGGACAATTCGGGTAACTCAATAGCTAATGATATATTAGTAAATCTGATGATGGATATGGGTATGATGATGCACTCTACACCATTTATGACCGAAGTCGTAGCTATGAATGACAAAGAATACATAAAAGTAGATGCTACATTTATAATGGCAAGCGCTGGCGGTACTTGGTTTTTGACATTGAAATCGGAGACTATGAATATTGATGAGAGAATAGATTATACAGTAACAGCAACAGGGAATGTGAAGCGATTTACATTTGATGAAAAGTCATATTTCGTAACACTTCGTTCTTTGGATTCTCCCAAAGTGGGGATGAATGATTTCATAGTTTCTATTCACACTCGTGAATCTATGATGATTCACCCTGCAGTTACTGATTTGACTACTGAAGTAGAGATGCTTATGCCTTCTATGGGGCATGGCTCAGATGGGAATGTAAGCCCAGTACATACTGAAAATGGTGTTTACGCAGGTAAAGTAAACTTCAATATGACAGGCGATTGGCAAATTACGCTTAAGTTGAAAAGAGGCGATATTATGATTGGTGAGCCAATAGTTTATACATTGGATTTCTAATCTAAATCTTAAAGAGAAATGGGTGTACCAACTCGGTGCACCCACAGTCTCTGGAGAATTAAATGAAAAAGTTAATATTAATATTACTATTACCATATTTATTGATAGCAGCTACTGAAAAGGATTCTATTTCAAATATTGAGTATAAGTCTGATGAGATTATTGTCATTGACGATGATTTTAATGCTGTTCAGAAGAATATGAACACTGTACTCAACTCTGTAGACGATTTGCTCAAATATAATAATTCTATAGATTTGATTACCCGAGCTAATTTCGCATCCGAAGCAATAGTGCGCGGTTATGATCAGAATAGATTGAGCGTAACTATCGATGGTATGCGTATGTTTTCAGCTTGTATAGATAAGATGGATCCAATAACCTCGTACATAGAAGTAGAAAACCTGAAAGCAAGTGAAGTATCGGCTGACAAATCTGACATGAGCCACGGTATTTCTGTTGGTGGTAGCTTAAATTTTATTACTAATAAACCTACTATCAATAATGATTTCAGAATAGTATTAGATAATCAAATAAGCTCTGCTTCCGAATATTATAATAGTAAAGGTAGAGTTGACTATTCTAGCGGTAATTTCGCTACACTAATAAGCTATTCGGTGAAAAATGCAGGTAACTTTACTGCTGGTAATAGTACTTTGATAGGTAATAGCAGCTTTAGTAAAGAAAATGTAAAATTGAACACATTATACAACTCAAGTACAAATATCACTCACGGATTAGAATATATATATGACCATAGTGCTGATGTAGGTTACCCTGCCCTTATTATGGATACTCGCAGTACTGAAATGAATATGCTATCTTATCAGTTGGGAATGAAAAATATAAATGATGTGATACTTAGTTGGGATACTCGAGTTTACTACAATAGTATATCTCACTTGATGGATGATTACGATAGAAGCGATGAAGAGATAATGAACCGTTCAGTTATGCCAGGTATGTATATGCCTATGGACGGAACTACTGAGACTATGGGTTTCCTCACTAAAAATAAACTATTAGTAGGTGATGATATACTAAAATTCACATTAGAAGTATTCCGAATGAACGCTTTCTCTGATATGAAAATGGAAATGCTAGAGACGGGAAGAGAAATGTATTTGATAAACTTAGGTGACATAGAAACATATAGTGGAGGCATATATACAGGGTATTTCACTCAACTTAATGAGTCACTATTGCTAAAACTAAATGGTAGAATCGATTATATAACTCGTAAGGTAAATAGCGAATTTGCAAGAGCAACAGCTGAAAGTTATTGGGGAGACAACTACTCCAATAATAATCTACAGCTCAATACTTCTGCCAATTTACAATTAGAAATATCAGAATCACAAAACGCTAATATTACACTATCTAGAGTAGAAAGAGCCCCAACTCATTTGGAATCTTTCGGATTTTACATCTATAATATAGCAGATAATTCGATTTATATTGGTAATCCAGAATTGAATAAGGAAAAATCATATTCTGTAAATCTTGGCTATGACTACCATGCTGAAAATTTTAATCTAAAGCTGAACTTGTACAATGATTATATAGTTGACTATATAGCTGGTCTGAATGACGATGGAGTCGAAGTAGTAGAAACATTCGCACAGAGTTTTAAGTTATTCCAAAATATAGGTAATGCCAATATAACAGGGATGGAAGCAAGCATTGACTATAATATTAACTCTAGTTTTGGTTTACTTGGTAAGTTGAAGTATCAATATTCACAATCACTAACATACAACGAGGCATTGCCATTTACACCTCCTTTATCCGGAATTATTAATCTTAGTTATAATAGCGAAGATTATACAGGAGTTATGAGTGCAGAGTTTGCATCAAGACAAAATAATATCTCTAAGAATATAAATATAGAAGACAGTACTCCGGGCTATGTAATTCTCAACTGGAGAAATAACTACAAGATAAATGAGACAGTTACAGTAAGGTTCGGAATCGAAAATATATTAGACAAATACTACTACACTCACTTCAGTATAAATAATCTACCTAACTTAGGTCGAAATATATACTTAGGTTTAGTTGTGGGCCTATAAACAACATAAGAGTACGAAAAGAGTCAAAAAATTGTATTTACTACTATACTTGATTAAATTGTAATCTGAATATAAATCGAAACTAAAACAGTTGACAACAAATATGAATTTAATATTTTTAGGCCCCCCAGGTGCTGGTAAAGGGACACAAGCAAAACGTATATGCGAAAAGCATAATCTAACTCAAATTGCTACTGGTGATATACTTCGTGAACATCTGAAAAATGAGACTGGTCTTGGTAAAAAAGCGAAAGAATATATCAATGCTGGTAATCTAGTACCAAATGATTTGATAATAGATATGATGCGATACGAAATAGAGAAAAATCGTTCCAAAGGTGGATATCTACTTGATGGATTTCCTAGAACTGTAACACAAGCAGAAGCACTTGACGAGTTGTTAGCTGATATAAATGATAAAATAGACGTGGCAATAGTAATAAATGTACCAAATAAAGACCTAATAGCTCGACTGACTGGTCGTAGAGTATGTCCTAAATGTGGTACTTCTTACCACCTTATTTTCAATCCACCTGCAAATGAAGGGGTTTGTGATCATGATGGGGAAGAGCTTATACAAAGAAAAGATGATAACGAAGAAACTGTAAATAATAGATTAGAAGTTTACACAAAAGAAACTAAGCCAATTATAACTTACTACGAGAAACAAGGACTTGCCCACCACGTTGATGGTGTTGGCTCTGTGGATGAAATATTCAATCTTATAAACGAAGGAATTGATTCGTTCGTAAACGATTAAAATGCAAAACAACTCAAACATATCTTGTATATACTGCCAATCTGAATCAGTAATAAAACATGGGAAAACTCGCTCGGGTGACCCTCGTTTCCGTTGCAAAGATTGCGAAAAAACCTGGGTTAAGGGTATTGTAGTTTATAATAAACCAGATATTAGTGCTGTTGCGGAGTCTTATTTACTCGGACATTCTATCAGAGAGTTGGTGCCTTTCTATAAGAGTTCTCCTCACCGTATAAATATGAAAATAAGAGAATATTTGGGTGAGACTCAAAGCTGGGAATCATTTTTAGATAAAAGCTCAGAAGTTCGAACAACAGATGTAATCTATTTACAAGGAATCAGATTTAACTGCTCTTATAACTCCCCTGAGAATAATGAGATGTTTGTAGCATTTGCTATCGAAGGTTTATCATCTCAGATAATTGGTTTCGAAATTGCCGAAGATAATACAGAAGATGTTTGGACTAAGCTAATAGCTCGCTTAAGTAAGCGTGGATACAAGGTTAAAACATTTTTAACACGCGATATAAAAGCTGTAGAAAATTCAGTAACTAAGTATTTCGAAGATTCTAGAGTTAAGCTTTATTTGCATAAGCTAAATCGAGATAAAGAAGTAGCTAATAGATGTTGTGTTTTGGAAAATAATACTCTTAGAGATAAATTAATTGACGACGCACTGAAATTTTATTCGAAATTAGACAATCAAAGCTACACATCATATCTAAAAAATAGATTCGATATGGATATCAAAACTTGTATAAAGCAAGATTGTGATAGATTTTTTGAGTGTATGACTAAAAATTGTGGAACAGAATCCGAATCGAGACTCGAACAACTATTAGTAGAGTTCAACAACAGATTCGAGAAGTTTCATGCTCTAAAAACTGATCCGTATATAATTATAAACGCATGGGTTGGTCTGCACATGCTAAGACCTATGGAATGTGGCTTTACTCGTTATTCCCTTTATAATCAGTTACCTTGCAAATGCTCATTCGCTTGTTTTGCTAGCAATCACAATGATGAGCAATGCGAGTTTATCCCAAATCAAAGAGAGCTATGCGATTTCGCGAATGAAGTAACTATTCGTGCTCTCCACTTACCTATAGAATCTACAGTACAAGGCAAATTTAAGCTGGAACTAGCTAGTTTTTAGGATACTGATCTCTTGAATTAGAAATCAAATGTAGAGAGATAAGTATGTCTTTAAGGTTTTAAATGCAATCATACACACGCACTGAATATCTGAAAGTATTGCCGTTGGCTTCAGCCAACGGATGGCAAACATACTTAAAGCTACTAGGACTTTAGTCCCATAATTATTCAACTCCTACGGAGTTTCCCTGAATACTTCTAACGCTTTCAGCATTATCAGAATGACTGATATATTGAATGGCCAAAAAAAAGCCGACTTATAAGTAAGTCGGCTCATCTATATTCCGTTCGGCTAAGTGTGTTTACTTAACTTTATCTACTATAGCTTTGAACACTTCTGGTTTGTTCATAGCGAAGTCAGCAAGTACTTTTCTGTTAATATCAATGTTGCTTTTCTTCAAGCTATGCATCAATTTAGAATAAGTAGTGTCGTTCAATCTTGCTGCAGCGTTTATTCTAGTTATCCAAAGTCTTCTATAAGTTCTTTTCTTTAACTTACGACCCGAATAAGCGTGTGATAAACCTTTCTCAACGTGGTTTTTAGCTATAGTCCAAACATTTTTTCTTGATCCCCAATAACCTTTGGCAAGTTTGAAGACCTTTTTCTTTCTTTGTTTGGCAGCTACTTTATTTCTGGCTCTAGCCATAATTATACCTCAAAAAATAATAGGTGTTTATAAGGTTGCTTAGGGAGAGCTACTCGCCCCGTTTGCAATTAATTAAATTTTCTCAAGAAAAAAGCAAATTACGCATTAGGTAACATTCTTTGTACAGATTTTTTATCTGCTACATCGATCAATGCTTTCTTACGCAAATTTCTCTTTCTCTTAGTAGTCATCTTCGTTAAGATATGACTCTTGTAAGCTTTTCCTCTTTTGAATTCTCCAGAAGCTGTCTTTTTGAATCTTTTCTTAGCTGAAGAATTTGATTTCATCTTTGGCATTTTGTTGCTCTATTGTAGTTTAATTACAAAAAAAAGTCCCAACATTTTGAATATTGGAACTCCAAAATTAAATAATTTGTTAACAAGTTACAAATTATTTTTTCTGAGGTTTTATTGGGGACAGTAATACCATCATATTACGCCCTTCCATTTTTATATCTACGTCTATTTTAGATACGTCTTCTAGCTCTTTGACGAATCTTTCTAATAGATCTCTTCCATATTCTTTATGTGTTATTTCACGACCACGGAACATTACCGAAGCTTTAACTTTATTACCAGCTTCCAAAAATCCACGCGCATGTTTCGTCTTGAAATCAAAATCGTGTTTTTCCGTTCCAGGTTTGAACCTAAGTTCCTTCAGCTGTTGTTGCTGTTGGTTCTTACGTTGCATTTTGTCTTTTTTCGCTTGCTCGTACTGATATTTACCGAAATCAATAATTTTGCATACGGGAGGGTTTGCGTTGGGAGAAATTTCTACCAAATCTAAACCAAACTCCTCTGCTTTACGCAATGCAGCTAATTTACTAAGTACACCCAACATCTCGCCAGTTGGCGAAATTACTCTAAATTCCTTACCTCGCAGCTCTTCATTGATGCGTGTCTTATTTTTCGAACTTGGCATATTACGGTTGCCAAAATTAGTTTTACCCAAAGATATCCTAAATGATTTGTTAATACTAACGCTAAGTTATTGTAAAATTACAAAATTGTATTCAACTAATGACTAAATTAACTATAATTAGTTAAAAATATTACTAATTTTGCAATCTATTAATAATCACGTATATAAACTAAAAAAATTAGAATAATGGCAAAAAAAAATGACCAACAGCTGAGAAGAGAGGAAGAATTAGCTCATTTGGAGCAAATGGGCATAGACCCTTACCCGTATTCTTTCGATAAAACTCACTCTTCTGTAGATATAACTGAAAACTTTGATGAAGAAAAACCAGAGCAATTCGAGAAAGTTGCCATAGCTGGTCGTATTATGAGTATCCGAAGAATGGGTAAAGCTTCTTTCCTCAATATAATGGACCAAGAAGGTAGAATACAGGTTTATGTTAAAAAAGATGATATTCCTGACTTCTATGAAGCTCTTAATCTACTTGATATCGGAGATTTTATCGGTGTCAAAGGTCATGTATTCAAAACAAAGACTAAAGAAACTACAGTTTATGGTAAAGAAGTAACTCTATTAGCAAAATCACTTTCTCCGCTTCCTATAGCAAAAGAAGAGATAGATGAAGATGGTAATAAGATAGTTCATGATGCTTTTGCTGATAAAGAAATGAGATACAGAAAGCGTTATATAGACTTAGTTGTCAATAGCGATGTAAGACCTGTATTTATCAAGCGCTCTAAGATTATCTCAGCTATGCGTCGTTTCTTTGATGATAAAGGTTGGTTAGAAGTAGAAACACCAATATTGCAGCCACTATATGGTGGAGCTGCGGCTCGTCCTTTTATCACTCACCACAATACTTTAGATGTAGATCTATATATGCGTATTGCTTTGGAATTATACCTAAAACGATTGTTAGTAGGTGGTTTCGAAGGAGTATATGAGATAAGCAAGAACTTCCGTAACGAAGGAATGGACAGAAGCCATAATCCAGAATTCACTATGATGGAAATCTATGTAGCTTACAAAGATTACAACTGGATGATGGATATGACTGAAGAATTAATCAAGCATATTGCAAATGAAGTTAATGGTAAAATGGAAATTCAATTCGATGGATTAACTATTGATTTGTCTAACAAATTCCCTCGCGAGCCATTCTTCGGATTAATAAAGCAACATGCAGGTAAAAACTTAAAAGGGCTGAACCTAGAAGAGCTAAAGGCAGCTGCAAAAGAATTGAATGTAGCAATTGAACCCGGAGCTTCTTCTTCTAAAGTTCTTGATGAAATATTTGGTGAATTTGTAGAGCCGAAATTAATACAGCCAACATTCGTAATTGACTATCCACTAGAGATGAGTCCACTAGCAAAAAAGCATAGAACTGAAGAGGGGATAGTAGAGCGATTCGAGCTATTTATCAATGGTTCTGAGATGGCGAATGCGTTTAGTGAGTTGAACGACCCTCGTGATCAAAGAGCTAGATTCGAAGAGCAAGCAAAAGCGAAAGCCGGTGGAGACGATGAAGCAATGATACTCGACGAAGATTTCTTACAATCGCTAGAGATAGGTATGCCTCCAGCAGCTGGCTTGGGTATAGGTATCGATAGATTGGTAATGCTATTAACAGCACAAAAATCTATCCGTGATGTACTGTTCTTCCCTCAGATGAAGCCAGAGAAGTAGGTATAGTATTAGTCCACTGGAGCACTCTGAGTGAACTAAAATAACTTACTTAAAATTTAAGATAGTATAGACGCATTGCAAAATGCGTCTTTTTTTTGTGAGTTCTGAAATTACCTAATCATGCTTACAAGATGATTATGATAAACCTTAGCCCATTAATATTTATAGGAGCTAAAAGCTTCCAAGAATTCCCTCTTACTTGTCCAGCTGAAGGCAGGAAAGATTTAATAGGGCTAGAGTGATTTGAAATATATCGTAGAGAAATATTGTTTTCTCAGAGCAGGATTCAATGGAGCACCTACATAGTTATCTGAATACCAAAAAATGCTCTATGAAACCCTTATTTACAATAAAAAATACTTTCTTGTCTCAATATAATTATTATATTAGTAAAATTGAATTAAAGAAAAATAGAGAAACAAAAAATGCCGTTTTATCATAAACTTGGGATAATGCCTAGCCCTAAACATACTGCTTTCAGAAAGCCTGATGGAAGTCTATACACAGAAGAATTAGTAAGTACAAAGGGTTTTTCTGACGTATATAGCAACAAGTATCACATTCATCCACCTACTAAAGTTCTTAGGATAAATGAACTGCCTGATATAGATCTGAAGCTATGGGAAGATCCTCCTGTAAAGCATATACATTTTTATACTGAAAAGCTGAAAAAAGATGGTGATTTTTTCGATTCTCGAATTCCTTACTTAAGAAATGACCACGTTGTAGTATATACGGCTCACCCGAATAAAAACCCGAAAGACTTTTATAAGAATGCTTATGCAAGTGAGTTCGTATTCGTACACAGAGGTAGTGGCAAGCTATTGACTGATTACGGTGTTATCGACTTTGTTGCAGGTGACCAGATTGTTATCCCAATGGGAGTAGTTCATCAGATGGTTTTTGATGATCTGAAAGACAACAAATTATTTATAGTAGAATCTGCTTCTTCGTTCGAAATACCAAAGCACTACCGTAACCAATACGGTCAGTGTAGTGAAGATGCGCCATATTGTGAGCGTGATTTTAAAATACCTTCGAAATTAGATGTTCACGATGAAAAAGGTGAATTTATTATTAGACTAAAAGCTGGTAAGAAATTGTACGAATACGTACATCCTTATCATCCATTTGATGTAGTTGGTTGGGATGGTTATCACTATCCATGGGCTTTCAATATTCGTGATTATCATCCGAAAGTTGGTCGTATTCATTTACCACCACCGATTCACTTGCTATACAACACAGAACATTTCGTATTGTGCAATTTCAATCCACGTCCTTTCGATTGGTATCCTGACGCTATAGCTGCACCTTACTTCCATACTAATGTAGATAGTGCTGAGATGTTATACTACGTAGAGGGTGATTTTATGTCTCGTACAGGAGTGGAAGAGGGCTCTATTACATTGCACCCAATAGGATTGCCGCACGGCCCACAACCGGGTAAAACAGAAGCGTCGATTGGAGTAAAAGAAACAGAGGAATATGCAATTATGCTAGATACTTTCGGTGCGCTTTATCCTACATATAATGTGAATGATTGCGAAGATGAAGAGTACTACAGAAGTTGGTTAGAAGAAGGCGATAAATAGGAAATAAGCTTATGAAATACTTTGTAGCTGGTCAGAAGAAAGAGTCTATTTTTAGCAAAAGAAAGAATAGATTGATATTACTAGGAGTTGGGTTAGTTTTAATAACAGTACCTTCCCTTATCTATTTTGATATTAAAGAGGCAATAATACAAATTGTACCGACACTTGTCATTTTTGCAATATTCGACTTTTTTATGTCAAGAATGCCTACCAAAGAGTTTGTTATTAGTCTGGAATTTACTGATACTGAAATAAACGTGGGCAATCATTATGAGAAGCACAATCAAACTATTCCTATTTCGGAAATTCGTAGTTTTGTTCGCTCTGCAAACGAAATAACAATACACAGTATGAATGACAAGACCATTTTAGTTCCACTTTCTAATTTCTCATATAAAGATATACAGTCTATAAAAGCTGAGATAGAAAACATAACGACGAAACTAGAAAGTTCAGGAAAACCAGCTTATGTATAGTCAAATGCAACTAAAAGCTTCAAATTTCGTCTAATCGCCTATGGATGATCACAGAAAGTATTTAGACCCCAAAGCAACTGCCGAGCTAAAGGGCATAGACCTAAAAGCACGAATGGTTGTAGAGGGATTCATTACGGGTTTACACAAATCGCCGTACCACGGCTTTAGTGTGGAATTTGCAGAACATCGCCCTTATCGTGCTGGCGATGAAGTGAAAAACATAGATTGGAAGGTTTATGGTCGTTCTAATCGCTATTACGTAAAGCAATACGAAGAGGAAACGAACCTTCGAGCTACAATATTAGTAGATGTATCCGCTTCTATGGGGTTTGCATCCGAAGGTCATATACCAAAGGTCGAATATGCTTCCTATCTTGCGGCATCGCTAGGTTATATGATGATGAAACAACGTGATTCTGTTGGGTTGGCGCTTTACGATAAAGAAGTAAAGACTTACTTACCATCCAAATCCAAACCCTCTTATTTGAATTTGATTCTAAAAACATTGGAAGGTATAGAAACAACTGACGAGACTCATACGGCTTCTGCTCTAGACCAGCTAGCAGACCAGATAAAAAGACGCGGATTAATAATAATAATATCAGACCTTTTCGATGATATAGAGTCGATTAGCTCTGCTCTAAAACATTTCCGTCACAAGGAAAACGAAGTAATACTATTCCAATTATTAGACCCGAGAGAACTGGACTTCGATTTTGGTCGCTCGGCTAAGTTCATAGACCTAGAATCGAAAGAAGAGATGGTAACTAATAGCCATCAGCTAAAAGAGTCGTACCAAAAAGCTGTAAGCGATTTCACTGATGAGATAAAGAATATATGCTACAGCCAAAACGTGGACTACAACTTAGTAGTTACTTCTGACCCATTTGACAAGGCCCTGCGTGAGTTTCTATCTAAGAGAGCTAAGATATAGATTACGGTTATTTTTTTTCAGCTAATAGTTGGTAGAGTCGAGTGTCTTTGAAATCATCCCAGGCAGATTGCTTTACTTGTGTTCTAAAATCTATGTCCTTTTCTTTATTCGGTTGATAACCATAACATAGAGTTGTATTAAAAATTTCTAAAACAGTTGAGTAACTTTCTTCATTATCCCTTTTTTTGATAGAAACTTTGAGACTTTCATACGCTTTTTTCAAAATGCTGTCTCTTTGCTTAAAGCTATAGTTTGATAATTTATTCGTAATCACTTTAGTTAAACCTGTAGTATCTGACTTATCATAGTGGTAATCTATATAATCTAGATATATTGCAAATGCTGAATCATATCTTTCTAATGCAAAATTGAATTTGAATATCTTATTGGGATATTCCAATAAGTAACTAAAAGTACCTGTTCCACAAAAGTTTTCTTTCCTGTATATTGATTCACTTTCTCGATAAGTGTCTAGTGCTTCTTCTATTCTACCTGTATTTTCATAAATCTCAGCCGCTTTAAAAGGCTTATTGTTCTCTAGATAAATATTTAACGCTTCTTCTATTCGACCAGTGTTCTCATAAATTTCCGCATATTTTAAGGACCTTTTTTGTAAATATGAGTAATAATTCTCTTTTAATGTAGGGTTCGTTAGTTCTGATAACCACCATCGACGAATTTGTATTGAGTCAAATTCATTAAAACAGGTCTCGGCTCCACGATAATCTCCGTTCCTTAGCCGCTCTTTACCAGCATCGAACAACCTCCATGCGTACTTTGTGTTATGTCCAGTCAGAGCCGCATATTCTCTATAGAAATTAAGCTCTTTTTCAAGTTCACTTAATTCTTCAACCTTTTCTGTTGGTTCGGGGGAATTATCTTCATACAAATACCATACAAGCACTGCTGAAAGTAGAATAGAAAATATGAGTATTTCTTTTTTCATTACTTATCTGGTCTCTCTGCTAATAGTTGGTAGAGACGAGTTCTTTTGAAATCATCCCAGGCAGATTGTTTTGCTTGGGCTTTATTTTTTACTTTTTCTACATTGCCCGTATTGATAGAGTTATAGATTTCCTTATCAAATATTTCAAATTGAGTTGAATAACGGTCTTCTTCTTTTTTTCGAACTTCAATGCTTTTATATGCTGCATTCAATATACTATCTCTCTGAACATAACTATATTTAGAAAGCTTTGCGTTAATGATTGTATTAAGACTATCATCTGAGATACCATGTATAAAATTAAAATTGTCCATATAAACCGTAAATGCTGTGTCAAATTTTTGAAGTTTAAAACAAAATTCAATGAGTTTTTTATTAGAACTAACAGAAAATGACATTGAACAAGTTCCACAATCAAGACCTTCTAAATAAGAATCTCTATAATCAAGCAAATAATTTAACGCCTCATTTATTCTACCTGTTTTCTCATAAATCCATGCATATTTCATACCTATTTCATATAAGTATTTGTTATAGAGATTTGTTAAATATGGATGGGTAGAATCAGATAACCACCATTGGCTAATTTTTATTGTTTCATACTCTTTGAAATAAGCTTCAGCTCCATAGTAATCTCCGTTCTTTAGCCGCTCTTTACCAGCATCAAACAACCTCCATGCGTACTTTGTGTTATGTCCAGTCAGAGCCGCATATTCTCTATAGAAATTAAGCTCTTTTTCAAGTTCACTTAATTCTTCAACCTTTTCTGTTGGTTCGGGGGAATTATCTTCATACAAATACCATACAAGCACTGCTGAAAGTAGAATAGAAAATATGAGTATTTCTTTTTTCATTACTTATCTGGTCTCTCTGCTAATAGTTGGTAGAGACGAGTTCTTTTGAAATCATCCCAGGCAGATTGTTTTGCTTGGGCTTTATTTTTTACTTTTTCTACATTGCCCGTATTGATAGAGTTATAGATTTCCTTATCAAATATTTCAAATTGAGTTGAATAACGGTCTTCTTCTTTTTTTCGAACTTCAATGCTTTTATATGCTGCATTCAATATACTATCTCTCTGAACATAACTATATTTAGAAAGCTTTGCGTTAATGATTGTATTAAGACTATCATCTGAGATACCATGTATGAAATTAATATTGTCCATATAAACCGTAAATGCGGTGTCAAATTTTTGAAGTTTAAAGCAAAATTCAATAAGCTTTTTATTTGTACTACTTTGATAAGATAAAGAGCAAGTCCCACAATCAAGACCTTTTAAATAAGAATCCTTTTTGTTTAATAATAAATTTAATGCTTTTTCAATTCTGTCAGTTTTCTCATAGATCTTAACAGCATACATAGGCATATCATTTTCGAGATAAACTTCTAGTTCCTCTTCGACTCTACCTGTATTTCTATATATCTTAGCAGCTTTAATAGGCATGCCATTCTCTAGATAGATGTTAAGAGCCTCTTCAATTCTACCTGTTTTCTCATAAATCCATGCATATTTCATACCTATTTCATATAAGTATTTGTTATAGAGATTTGTTAAATATGGATGGGTAGAATCAGATAACCACCATTGGCTAATTTTTATTGTTTCATACTCTTTGAAATAAGCTTCAGCTCCATAGTAATCTCCGTTCTTTAGCCGCTCTTTACCAGCATCAAACAACCTCCATGCGTACTTTGTGTTATGTCCAGTCAGAGCCGCATATTCTCTATAGAAATTAAGCTCTTTTTCAAGTTCACTTAATTCATCAACCTTTTCTGTTGGTTCGGGGGAATTATCTTCATACAAATACCATACAAGCACTGCTGAAAGTAGAATAGAAAATATGATTATTGCTTTTTTCATTTTATAAAATAAGGATATGAAAGTACTAAAGCAAAAATAACACCCACCGACCCAGTTAAGAAAAACACAAAAAATTTAACTTTAATTAAAAATAGTAAAGAAAACTTGCAAATAACTTAACTTTTTTTTCTGTAGTTACGAAATTAGAGGGAAAACTTAACTTTTTTAGTGAAGGTAATACTGAAAAGAATAAAAAAAGCCTATCCTAACTAAAGGACGGGCTTGTTTTTATGCTGGCGGAGAGACCGAGATTCGAACTCGGGGACGGGAAACCCGTCACAGCTTAGCAGGCTGCTGCATTACCACTCTGCCACCTCCCCAACAGTAATTATTCACAGTTGCGAATAATATAGACAGCCAACTTAATAGATAATTTTGAATATTAAAAACATTATTTGAAATAAATTGATACTTTTCTTTGTTATACCTAAAAATATATCTAATTTTGCATTCGATTTAATAGTTGATTTATAAAAACATATTAAATCATAAAAAAGAACATAATTCAAGCATTAAAAATTTAAGGTAGCTCTACATGAAAGAAGGAGTAATCATACAGGTAATTGGACCTGTAGTTGACATCGAGTTTTCGGACGGTAATATTCCCGAAGTATTAAATGCTATTAAAATCCCAACTAAGAACGTAGAAACTGGCGAAGAGCTAGACCTAATCTGTGAGGTGCAACAACACCTTGGAGAAAACAGGGTTAGAACTGTATCGATGGAGTCTACTGACGGACTAGTACGTGGAATGAAAGCGTATGACGTTGGAGAGCCAATATCTATACAAGTAGGACCAGAAATTCTTGGTCGTATGTTCAATGTTATCGGTGATCCTATTGATAACAAAGGCGATATAAAAGGTCTTCATACTTCACCTATCCACAGACCTTCACCTGACTTTAAAGTACTATCTACAACATCTGAGATGTTTGAGACTGGTATCAAAGTTATTGATCTTATCGAGCCATTCACAAAAGGTGGTAAAACTGGTCTTTTCGGTGGTGCTGGTGTAGGTAAAACAGTTATTATCCAAGAGCTAATTCACAATATTGCAAAGCAACACGGTGGTTACTCTGTATTCGCTGGTGTTGGAGAGCGTACTCGTGAAGGTAATGACCTTTACAGAGAAATGGAAGAATCAGGCGTATTGGACAAAACGGCACTTGTTTTCGGTCAGATGAACGAACCTCCAGGGGCGCGTTCTAGGGTAGCACTTACAGCTCTTACAGCTGCTGAGTACTTCCGTGATGAAGAAGGTCGTGATGTACTACTTTTCGTAGATAATATATTCCGTTTCACTCAAGCTGGTTCTGAGGTTTCTGCACTATTAGGGCGTATGCCTTCAGCTGTGGGTTATCAACCAACATTGGCTACTGAGATGGGTGCATTACAAGAGCGTATTGCTTCTACTGACAAAGGTTCAATCACATCTGTACAGGCCGTTTACGTACCTGCGGATGACTTGACTGACCCTGCTCCGGCTAATACTTTCGCCCATCTTGATGCGAAGACTGTACTTTCTAGGGATATTGCGAACTTGGGTATTTACCCTGCGGTAGATCCTCTAGATTCTTCTTCTCGTATCATGGATCCGAATATTATCGGTCAAGATCATTATGAAACTGCTCAAAAATGTGTTCGTACTCTACAAACGTACAAAGATTTACAAGATATCATCAATATCCTAGGTATGGATGAGCTTTCTGATGAAGATAAAATTGCAGTTTACAGAGCTCGTAAGATAGAGAAATTCTTCTCACAACCATTCAACGTAGCTGAGCAATTTACTGGTTTTGCTGGTAGATATGTTACTATTGGCGATACAGTCGCTGGTTTCAAAGCTATTCTTAATGGTGATTGTGATGAGATACCTGAGAACTTGTTTACGTACAAAGGTACTATAGACGAAGTATTTGACACAGCTAAAAAACAAGGCGTATAGTAAGGTATTACTATGACAGATAAAAGTTTATACTTGGAGATAATTACTCCTAAAGAAGTTATATTTAAAGGTGATGTGCAATCGGTAACTGTACCGGGCTCTAAATCACCTTTCCAAATTCTATATAATCACGCACCTATAGTGTCTTCTTTGGACAAAGGTCAGATAAAGATAGCTGAACCAAGCAACAAAGAATTAATTTACACTACTGGTACTGGATTCGTAGAATTGCAAAATAACCGTATTTCTATATTAGTAGAAGATGCAGTTATAGTAGAATAAGAGATTAAAATATTAGGCAGATATAGTGTTACTGTATCTGCCCTATATTATTTATATGTTTCGTATTCAATAATTTGAATTCACTAAAATAAAGTCATACCGCTATGGCACACGAAAAAATTCTGCAAGAAGGAATCACTTATGATGACGTTCTTCTTGTGCCCGATTATTCGGAAGTCCTTCCTCGCGACACATCGCTAAAGACAAAATTAACTGACGGAATAGAACTAAATATCCCATTTATAAGTGCGGCTATGGATACTGTGACTGATGCACAGATGGCTAGAGCTATAGCTCGTGAAGGTGGTATTGGTGTTATCCATAAGAATATGTCAATTACGGAGCAAGCGTCACAAGTTGACCAAGTTAAACGTTCGGAAAGTGGGATGATAATGGATCCTGTTACCCTAACGGTTGACAAAAAGGTCGGAGATGCAGTTGATCTGATGAATAAATATCATATTTCTGGTATTCCTATCATTAATAATGAAAAAGAATTGATTGGTATAATCACTAATCGTGATTTACGATTCAATCCTAATAAATCAGAAAGTATTGCTAATATAATGACAAAAGAGAATATCATTACTGCTCCTGAAGGCACTACGCTAGAGGAAGCAGAAGAGATATTGCAACATCATAGAATTGAAAAATTACCTGTAGTAGATGGCAATAATAAGCTTTGTGGTCTAATTACATTCAAAGATATTCAAAAGAAAAAGAATTTTCCTCAAGCTTGTAAAGACTCTCATGGTCGTTTACGAGTTGGTGCTGCTGTAGGAGTTACGTCAGACACTATGGATAGAATAGATGCTCTTATTTCTTCTGGTGTAGATGCAGTATTCGTAGATACAGCACACGGTCACTCGCGTGGTGTATTAGAAACTGTAAAGAAAATAAGAGATGCCTATAAAGATTTGCAGATAATCGGTGGTAATATAGCTACGGAAGCAGCTGCTTTGGCATTAGTCGATGCAGGTGTTAATGCTGTAAAAGTTGGTATTGGTCCTGGTTCTATTTGTACTACAAGAATAATAGCCGGAGTGGGTGTACCACAACTAACAGCTGTTATGAACGTAGCTATGGGATTAAAAGGAACTAATATACCACTTATTGCTGATGGTGGTATAAAGCAAACTGGCGATATAGCAAAAGCTATAGCTGCTGGAGCAGACTCTATTATGATAGGTAGTATGTTTGCCGGTCACGAAGAGTCACCAGGGGAGAAAATCATATTCGAAGGTCGTTCATATAAAATGTACAGAGGAATGGGTTCTATTGGAGCTATGAAGACTGGCTCAGCCGATAGATATTTCCAAGATATGGAAGACGAGATTTCCAAATTTGTTCCAGAAGGAATAGAAGGAAGAGTTCCTTTCAAAGGTCAGGTTAGCGAGACACTTTATCAACTCAAAGGTGGCCTAAGATCATCTATGGGGTATTGTGGCTGCAAAGATATACCAACTATGAAAGAGAATGCTAAATTTATAAAAATTACGAATGCGGGTATCAAAGAGTCGCACCCACATAGTATTCGTATTTCTAAAGAAGCACCTAATTACTTTGTTTAAATAAATAAAAGTTTAACATTATGGCTAAAAAAGCTACAAAAGAAACTACCAAAAAGTCAACAGCAAAAGCTGCTCCCAAAAAAGCTGCAGCTAAAAAAGAAGCTGCGCCTAAGAAAGCCGCAACGAAAAAAGCTGACACTAAGAAAGTTTCTACGAAAAAAGAAAAATCTGGAGCTGACAATTCTATAGATAGAGAACTGATGACATTCACTCCTTATCCTGAACTAAACGATATGAGATTAGAACAGGTTAGGTTTATGATAAGCGATCAGAAACTTGATGCTATGATTGTTACTCACATGCCTACAGTTAGGTACCTAACTAAGTTTTCGGGTTCAAATGGAGCACTATTAATTACTCCTACAGATTTACACTTTTTCACTGATGACAGATACGAAGAATCAGTAAAAACAGATTTGTATGATTTGCCTAATATGACTGTTCATATCACTCGCGATGTATGGCAATACATGGTTGATGCTAAAGTATTAGCTAAAATCAAGAATCTAGGTTTCGAATCGGATAGAATAGCATATACAGAAGCTGTAGATATCAGAAACGTAATCAGACCAGTAAAATTCAAACCAGCTCCTAAGGAAGTAGAACCATTCACTATGCCAAAAGCACCCGTTGAATTGGATCATATCAAAGCTGCTTGTAAAATAGCTGAGTCAGTTTACGAAACTATGAAGAAGAAAGTGAAAGTCGGTATGACTGAAATTGAACTTCAAAGTGAATTGATTTACGAAGCTCGTAAACAAGGTTCGGAAGGTGAGCCATTCAACCCAATCGTTTTGGCTGGGGAAAGAACTTCTATGCCTCACGGTCGTCCGTCTCATAGAAAAATCAAAAAAGGCGATTTGATACTTTTAGATTTTGGAACTATGATAGAAGGTTTCGGTTGCGATATTACTAGAGTATTCTGTATGGGCAAACCAACTAAAGAGCAGGAAAACGTTTACAAAGTAGTACACGAAGCTAAGCAAAAAGCTATTGACAATCTACGTCCAGGTATAAATGGAAAGATTTTAGACGAGTATGCAAGAAAGCATATTGAAAAAGCTGGCTATGGTGAAAACTTCAAACATTCATTAGGTCATGGTATCGGTGTGGCAGCTCACGAAATGCCTTTCATTACTTTCAGAAAAGAAGAAAATGTACCAGTTGGGGTTGTATTAGCAATCGAACCAGGTATCTACTTCGAAGGTAAATGGGGTATTAGACTAGAAGATAACGTACACGTAACATTTGATGGTGCTGTTCCATTTACTAATGCTCCTGCTGAATTACCAGTAGTTAAATAAGTAAATTATTACGGCAATGACAGATAAAAAAGTTCTAGTATTAGCTTATTACTTCCCTCCTATGGGACTTAGTGGGGTACAAAGAACTCTGAAATTTGTAAAATATTTGCCAGAATTTGGTTGGGAACCAATAGTTCTCACTACAAATTCTGGCTCTTATTATGCCTATGATGACTCTCTTTTAAATGAAATAGAAGAGAAGAATATAAAAATATACAGAACGGATGATGAAACATCCAAACCTCGTAGCTATCCATCTACTTTTGTCCAGAAAGCAGGAAGATTTATAAACGGAATTTTCCGTCAACCAGATAGTAAAATATACTGGAAAAAAAAGGCGATAGAGTCTGGAAGTAAAATAATAGAAGAGATAAAACCAGATGTCATATTCTCTACTGCTCCTCCATTTACTAGCCATCTGGCAGCGGCTGAGTTAGCAGATAAATATGGAATTCCTCTAGTGCTAGATTACAGAGACCAATGGTATGGTAACCCATTTAATGTAATGCCGACGAAGTTTCATAAGCACTATAATAAGAAATTAGAAGCAGAAGTATTATACAAATCGAGTAAGATTGTAGTTATATCAAGGGAACAGAAAGAACGACTGTTGAAAAATTATAAGTTGTTAAAACATAATGACATCAATATCGTTTCTCATGGATATGACAAAGAGGATTTTGAGAAAGTCGAGTCAAGATCGGATAAAAGTGATTTCGTTATTACACACTCTGGTTTGTTCCAAGACAATAGAAATCCGAAACCATTTTTTGAAGCATTTAGAAAACTAATTGATTCGAACCCGATTGATAAGAATCGAATAAAATTAAAATTAGTTGGTCTGATGAGAAAAAATCATCAGAAGCTGATAAAGAGATTGAAATTAGAAGATAATGTCATATTGACTGGCAATGTCAGTCATAAAGATGCAGTAACACATATTATGCAATCCGATGTACTTTGGATTTTGCAAAATGATGATGTAAGAACTCCAGGGAAACTCTACGAGTATTTCGGAGCAAAAAAGCCAATACTAGCTACAATGCCTAAAAGCTATATGAGAGAATTGGCAGTTTCATCGGGTATTGCCTTAACGGCAGAACCAAATGATAAAGATGATATATATAAGGCACTTTGTACTTATTATGATTTATGGAAGAGAAACTCATTACCCAAAGGTAGTGATGAGTTTGTAAGTAGTTATGATAGAAAAGTATTAACTGAAAATCTATCACAAATATTAGCTTCTTCTTCCAATATATAATAGTATTTAGTAATTTTGAGAATATAATTTTATTAACTATTTAAACGGAGGTATTTTTTTATGAATTTAATAAAAAAATTATCACTTTTGACTGCATTAGTTGCAGTTATGTTCGCTTTCAATGCATGTGAAGAAGATACAGTAGCACCTGTAGAAGATACACCTAGTGCACCTATAGATTTACAAGCTACTTCTATCAATGACAATACTGTTCATATCAAATGGAAAGATGCTAGCGATATAGATCTAGAGCAACTAAAAGACTATACTATCACATACTATCCATCAAACACTAGCTCTGAAAATGCTCCAGAAATGAGTGCTTCAAAATCAGGTGACCCTGTAGAAATCTCTGGCTTGGATATGGATAAAGAATACACTTTTGAAGTAGTAACTAACTATGACAATGGTAATTCTTCTTCAGCTTCAATGATCAAATGGGCTCCGGCTATGAGATTCGTACAAGTTGACGCAAATACTATAAAGCTATATGCTTCTGATGTAACTGCTAAAGGTAGTGGATTAGCACTTTACGAAGATGATGGGTTAGGAGATTTCTTCCCAACAGTAAAAACTGTACTTCAGATTACTGAATGGAACTTAGGACTTAGCACAAAAGGTGGTAGCATAAAATTCGGTTCAGCTTCTATGCTTGATTATGATGGTGCTTCTACAGCAACTGAGTCTGCTGAAGTTGCATCTGCAATACCTGCTGAAAGTTTAAATGCTGTATTTGACTCTCAAGCATTAGATAACATGAACTATAGCCAAGATTTACATGATTTGACTAATGCTACTTCAAGCGTTGTAATTTATGTAAAACACACTAATGCTAATAACGAAGTACACTATGCAAAAGTATTCTTGAAAAATGTAAACGGTAGTTTCTTACAAGGTGCTGCTGGTAATCAATATGTTGAAGCGGAGATTTCTTACCAAGTTAACGCTGGTTTCCCTTACGCTAAGAAATAATAATCAAAGGTAAAAAACAATGAAAAAATTATTTGTAGCTATATTGATTTCTGTTTCTGTTATGGGCTTAGCTCTAACTCAAATGGATATCAATGCACAATCAGGATTAACTGGTACGACGGTAAGTCTATCATCTGAATTTATTAATTCTAGTGTTTCGATAGACAAGGAAAGAGCAGTTGAATTATACAAAGCTGGTCAAGCATTGGCATTCAAGTCTAATGGTAAACTTTACTTTGTTATGAATGCAGCTGGTAACTTAGATACTAAAAGCCTTATAAAGCACGCTGGTGGCGATTATACAATCGGTGGTTCAGTAAAGTCTGCTAAGGGATTTAATTACATTATCGCTAATTCATATAACTAAGGAGTAAATCATGAAAAAAATACTATTAGTATTATTGCTATCAGGTTTACTTTTTGCTTGTGGCGGTAACGAAGATAAAGATACTCCTGCAGAAGAAGAAGTGCAAGAGCAAGTTGACAATATGGAAGAAGCTGCTGATAAAGCAGGTGAAGCTATTGAAGATGCGGCTGAGGATGTAGCAGAGGAAGCTGAAGAAACTACTGAAAAAGTAAAAGAAGCAGTAACTGGCGAATCTACAAAATCAACAAATGGTGGCTGGACTGGAAAAGTTGTGAAAATGACTGATTTCCTTTCTGGTAACTACGAAACACTAAGCGTAGCTAGAGTAAAAGAACTAGTTATGGCTGGTCAATACGTTGGTTTCTTGTCTAATGGTACTTTCTATATGGTGTATAATGCTGCAGGAAACTACGATTGGAAAGGTCTTGCTAAAGTTGCTGGTGAAGAATCAGTAACTATCCAAGGTAAAGTAAGTAAAGTAAATGGTATTTCTATTATAATGGCTACTAACATAGCTAGCTAATAGTTTACTAACTTTACTAGATTATAAGAGCCACTCTTGATAAAAGGGTGGCTTTTTTTTATTATTTGGTTTAATAGAGTAGAGAGTTAGATAGCCACGTCACTTTGCTCCTCGCTATGACATATTATTATGTAGAGACGTATTGTTTACACTGAGCATTCTAAGATAAAACCAAATATTTAATTAAATAATTTCACATATTGTCCCTCTCTTTTAGCAACAGCAAATACGCGAAGTACTAATTTATTAGCTACAGCATTTAGAACAGTAAGTTTATG
>Ga0209692_10001756_pt1 | contig 27461 bp, 24 predicted proteins | sample tdDd472_FD_187129 | JGI IMG/M metagenome (GOLD analysis project Ga0209692, IMG submission 187129) | Marine sediment microbial communities from the Atlantic coast under amendment with organic carbon and nitrate - tdDd47.2 (SPAdes)... | ecosystem: Environmental > Aquatic > Marine > Coastal >... | reverse complement strand
TGGCTGAACTTGATCTTGATCTCGCCGTCTTCGCAGGAGGCGAGCGCCTGGCTGGAGACGGAGGAGGCAAGAAGGGCGGCGCCCACGGCCGCCGCCGTGAAGATTTTACGCATCAGTTTCTCTCCCGAGTAGGATATTTCACCGGCCGGCTGTTTCCGGACCGACGTTTCACGCCTCTCCAAGGGCAATGCCCGTACCAATTGCGCGGCGCGATCCGAACCGGGCGCAAAACTCTCTATAATATATTGATTGTAATAATTTAATTGGATATTACCCTTGACCGGTACCGATGGGAAATTCCGGCCGGATGGGTAACTGTCAACACATCCATTGTAGATTGTGTGTAACGCCTCACCCATTTTCAGAAAGATTTTGTAACAAAATTACTCTGTGCTGGGTCCGCGATCCACGGTAATGCCGTATCTCCGCATCTTGTCGTAGAGTGTCTTCCGCGAGATTCCGAGGGCCTCATAGGTGTCCTTCAGGCTGTTCCCGTTCTTTTCAAGGGCATTTTCGATCAGCCGTCTTTCCACCGCTTCCATTTGTTCGACCAGGCCGACCGCCGTTTCTTCCGCGCCGTCCTCGGCCGCCTTGTCGCCCAGCGCGCCAAGCCCCGCGCCGAGGGCGAAACGCATCGCCGCATTCTGCAGCTCCCGGACATTGCCGGGCCAATCGTGAAGCAGCAAAGCGGAAACAACCTTCGGCGTTACCGCAACGGCAGGCTTGTTGTATTTCTCACACGCCTGGCTCACGAAATGCTGGAAGAGCAGCGGGATGTCGTCCTTCCGGTCGCGCAAGGGCGGTATCACAACGGAGAGCACGTCCAGTCGATAGAACAAATCCTCCCTGAATTGCCCTTGATCGGAAAGCGATCGCAAATCCTCCTTGGTCGCGGCCAGAACCCTTACATCGACCGGCACCTCGTCATTGCCGCCCAGTGGGATGACGGCGCGGTCTTGCAGCACCCGGAGCAGTTTGATCTGCAGGTCCATCGGCATGCTTTCGATTTCGTCGAGAAAAAGCGTCCCGCCATCGGCATGCTCGATACGCCCCACCCGCTTTTTCGCGGCGCCGGTGAATGCGCCCGGCTTGTGTCCGAACAATTCGCTCTCGATCAGGTTTTCCGGCAAGGCGCCGCAGTTGATCGCAACGAAACGATTGGCCCGCCGCGGGCTTCCTTCGTGCAGGCTGCGCGCGACCATCTCCTTGCCGGCGCCTGTTTCGCCATGGATCAGAACATCTGCATCCGTCGCGGCGTAGTCCGTTATCCGTTTCCGCAAACGCGCCATCTCAGGCGTCTTGCCGAGAAGCCGCTGTTCAAGCGCGGCCCCTTCCCCGACGGCCATTCGCAATTGCCGGTTTTCCAGGACCAGCGTGCGTTTTTCCAGGGCGCGCCGCACCGCGTCGACCAGCAGGTCAGAGGCGAAGGGCTTTTCCAGGAAGTCGTAGGCGCCTTCACGCATGGCCCGCACCGCCATCGGAACGTCGCCGTGCCCTGTAATCAGGACGACGGGGAGGTCGGGATCGACAGCCAGGACCGACGCCATCAATTCCAAACCGCTCGTGCCCGGCATCTTGATATCGGTCACCAGCACACCGGGCCAGGACTGGCCGATCCGATCCACCACCCCGTCCGCAGACGCATATGCCTCTACGTCGATACCGGCTAGATCCAGCGCCTGCATGCAGGCCGTGCGCAAATGTTCCTCATCATCGACGAGAATGACGAAACCGGTCATGCGGCGGCTCCGACATCGCCGCCGGCGCTGCGCAGGCGTATCGTGAACACGGCCCCGCCCCCGGGCGCGTTCGCGGCTTCAATCGAACCGCCGAATTGATTGACCAGACCGAAGGTGATCGAAAGTCCCAGCCCCATCCCCTTGCCCACTTCCTTCGTCGAATAAAACGGGTCGAAAACATTGGAGATGGAATCCGCGCTGATCCCCGGGCCGGTATCGCGGATCCGGATTGTAATCTCCGGACCATCGGCGTCGACTTCGATCAGAATGGACTTTTCCATCTGCTCGTGCATGGCGTCCAGCGCATTGGCGAGCAGGTTCAAAAATACTTGCTGCAGCCGAACCGCGCCGGCCAGGACCTCCGGGTCCCGATCCGGCATTCGGATATCGATCCGCACTCCTTCAGCATCGATCCGCGACTGCAGCAAGGTGATGCTTTCCGCGATCACCTCGCCAAGCGGCGTCGGCCGCAGGTCCAGCGGTTCCTCCCGCGCATAGGTCCGCAGGTTGCGTATGATCCGCGCCATGCGTTCGGTCAGTTCGGCGATCCCTTCCAGGTTCCTGCTTGCGGTTTCCGTCCGGCCCCGGTCGAGAAAACTTCGCGCATTGTCGGCATAGGACCTGATCGCCGCCAGCGGCTGGTTCAATTCATGGCTCAATCCGGCGGACATTTGCCCCAATGCCGCCAGTTTCGTCGCCTGGACGAGGCCCGCCTGGGCATTCTGCGCTTCTTTCTGCGCTTTTTCCCGCTCCCTGATTTCCCGCTGTAGTTCTAGGTTCGCCTCCGTCAGTTCGTTGGTTCGTGCGCGAACCCTTTGCTCCAACTCGACATTGGCCAGTTCCTGCAGGGCGATCCGCTCCGACACGCGCCGCCGGCGCTGGTATACCGCCGTCGCGCCCAGAACCACGCTGGCAAGGCACACCGCCGCCGCCGCAAGCCCAAAGCGCACTTGCGTCCGCACGTGGTCTGTTCGCGCCAGCAGCAGCACCCGCCAGCCGGCTTCGGTCATGTCGACCTCCTGCATCAGGAAATCCTCTCTGACCCGGCTTTGGGAACCCGCCGGCGCGGCGACCGTCACAGGGGTGCCATTGCCGCCCGCCAGGCCTTCCGTCCGCAGCCCCAAGGGAGAAAGATCCTGCCCGACATAACGGCGGACATTTTCCAAGGTGACCCTTGCTTCCTGCGAAAGAGGCGCAAGGGTCGTGAACCGCCAATCCGCATTGCTGCTCAGGAAGACGACTCCCTGATCGTCGGCAACGATGATCTCGTGGTCACGCGCCCGCCAACCGAGTTCGTGACGGCCGATATCCAGTTTAACGACGAGCGCCCCGGCGATCTCTTCCCCGTCACGGATCGGATAGGCGAAATAGTAGCCGCGTTCGCCGGATGTGGTGCCGAGCGCGAAGTAGCGGCCCAGGCTTCCCTGCATGGCGGTCTTGAAATACGGGCGGTAGGAAAAATTGTTGCCCACGAACGGCTTGTCCGAGGCCCAATTGCTCGCCGCTATGGTCAGCCCCGACCTGTCCATCAGGTAGGTATCGAGCGCGCCCGATATCGCGTTGATCCGCTCCAGCTCGAAATTGGCGGGCGCGATATCTTCAGGCCGCCGCTCTCCGGCAAGCACGGACCGAAAGAGCGGGTTCGCCGCCAGTACTTGAGGCAGATAGCGGTATTTGTCCAAATCCCCGCGCAGGTTTTCGACGATCAGGTTCAGGGTATTCCGGCTTTGCTCGCCGACCTGATCGAGGCTGAAATGGCGGACCCAGAAGGCAGTTTGCCACATGACAAGCACGGCTATACCGCCCAGGAAGAACAGCAGCGCCAGCCTCACCTTTGTGGATCGCGATGCACCTTTCGCAACGCCGGCGGAGGATGTCCGGCCAAGCCCAACCGCCATGCCTATTCCCCTGAACGACCCTGACGGGCCGCATTCCATCATTTTCTTGATGACGATGATAACCGGATACGCGCGCCAGGCAATCGAACAGGCAATCGAACCGGTTCGCGCGCGCATCCGCCGGCCGAAAAAAGTATCGGAATCGGGGTCCGGCAGGGCGCCGCCGGATCAATCCGCAGTCGGGTCTATGCCGTCGCCGAATTCACCGTTGCGGATCTTCTCCGGCAGGCGCTCGACCAACAGCGCCGCGCCGTCGCGCCCGAGCAGGCCCACGAAAACGCTTATCGACAGCGCCAACAGGGATTCATGAACCACACGGCTCGGCACGCCCTGTTTCTCGCTTGTTTGGATGGCTTCCATGAGCCGCACGATGGTGTCCCGGCGTCCCTGGGCCAAATCGGCGTCTGAACCGCCGCCAGCCTCCGAAGAGGCTTTGCCCGTGCCCGTATCCTGATTGTCACTCATCTGCGATGCTCCATTGTCGATCCCGTCCCGGGCATGGAGCGAATTCTCATTTGCCGGCGTATCCGCCATAACGATCCTTAAAGGTTCCATACCGTCACTCTGCGGCCAGACCAGTCCGACCGCAGGTCAACGCTATCGCACACGGCCAAACTTGGCCAGAATGAACGGACCCGCGAAGTTACCAGAAGAATCCTGATGTCTTCATGAATCCTTGAATTTCCGCGTTTTATAAGCTATTTTGCAGGAAGAGATGGGAAATTTTCGCGGTAGAATACCTTCCGCTCGTCTTGGGACGGTCGGGTCAGTTCGGAAAATACCATCTGTAGGGCAGCGGCGCCGGGCGCCGGTTTAGCCTTGTATCACGGAGTATGGCAGAAGCTTTCCGGAGGTAGAAATGGAAGTTTCCCTTAACACAACCCCCGTTCCGTTGCCGCAGCAGCAGCAATCGAACACCCCGCCGACGCCGGCCGCCGATGCCGGTGCCGTGCCGACCCTGCAATCGACGCCGGACAACGTCGTGACCGCGGCCGTATCGCCGTCGGAAACGAACGTCCGTGACGACGACGCCTTGCGGCGCCAAGGCGGCGGTGGCCGCGATGGGGCCGTCGCATCCTTGCAGGATCTGCAGATCAACGGCCTTCGGACTCGCGTCGGTTTCGATGCCGAGAACGAAACGGTGTTCCTGGAAATTCTGCAGCCGCAAACGGACGAAGTGATCCAGCGGATTCCTTCCGAAGGGTTGGTGCAGTTCCTGAACGAGCAGTTCGATCAGTTGGTGGCAAACAGCTCCTCGGATTCGACCGCGGTAGACACCTCGGCCTAACCGTCTTCGCTGCAGCGGCACTTCCGCCCACCGGCCGAACGAATTTGCCGGGCGGGTTTTCGTGTGTCCACGCCCCGCTTCCGCCCCTTTCTCTTCCTACCCTTTCGATCCCCGGGCCGACACCGCAGGGGTCAGGATGGCACCCGCCGGTTCGCCGCCGGGGCAGTTTTTTCCTTACCCGGCACAAAACGGCAGAAAAGACGCCCCCTTTCCTGCCGCCATGCCCGACGACACGTCCATCACTGCACCGGCCAATTGCCAATGATCTGATTTAAAACAGCTTTTTCCTGACCGTGAAACTGGCCCGCCATTTGCTGATAAGGGGTCGGAATAAACCGTCAGGAGTTTGTGATGAGCACCGGGGCTGTAGATCGGGTCAATGATGCCGCCGCAACCGCGCAGCAGCAGAAGACCAAGAAACAGGGCCAATCTTCCAGCAAGTCGGATCTTTTCGCGACGCTGGTAAAGGGCCAGGTTCCCAGCAACATCGTCTTTACGCGCGTGGACAAGCATCTTGATGTCCCGCAGACCGCGAAGACGAACGACGACTCCGTTCCGGTCACACCGGCGCGCGACGAGCGCGCCGCTTCCGAGACCGATCCTGTCGAGACCTATGAAACCAGCGCCGCCCATGATGCGGCCGCGCCGAAGCGCGATGACGCCGCGACCAAGAAGGCGGACGGCGGCGGAGATGTCAGCCGGCCGGAAGCGTCGTCGGATTCCACCGCTGCGGCGCCGGACGCCGCCGAGACGGCATCCAAAGAACCGGCTGCGGCGCCCGACGCGTCGAAAGCCGCCGCGGCGCAGAACGGACAAGTAACAAGCGACGCGACGGATACCGTCGCGAAAGCGGTGGTCGCCGACCCCTCGGCCGCGAAGCAACAGGCCGCGAACACGAATGCCGCCAACAAGCCGCAAGACGCCGCCACGGATGTGAAAGGGCAAAGCGCCCTCGCCGGGCAGGATACGGATCTGGCCCAGAAGGCCGCGAATGCCGCCAAGGGCAAGGTCGGCAAGACCGAGCAGGCCGTCGCCAAGCCGAATACCGGTCTCGCGTCGGAAACGACCGTGACAGCGCAATCGGCCGCCGCCACTCAATCCGCCAGACCGGCGCAGGCCGGGGCGGACCGCCCGACGGCGACGCAGCTGGCCAATGCGGCGAGCGACAGCGAAAGCCCCGCGCCGTCTGCGAACGGTTTGGCACGCGCCAACGCCAATGGCGCGGCCACGAAGGGCGCCGAGAAATCCGGCGCCAACAATCAGGCCGGCGCCAATCAAAACGCCAATTCCGCCGCATCCCAGAACCCAGCCGCCGCGGCATTCGATCAATTGGTGGCGAACGCGGCAGCCCAGACCTCGACCGGTTCGCAAGCCACCAACGCCACGGTCCAGAATGTTGGCGCAACCTCGTCCGACCCGGTAACCGGCGCCGGCACCATACAGAACGCCCAGACCAATTCGGCGGCCCGCGCCGCCGCCCAAACAGCGGCCGCTGCGAAACCGAAGGTGCCGCCGCAAGTCGTCACCGAGCAGGTCGCCGTCAACATCAACCGCGCCGCGGGACAGGGATTGGATCGCATTTCCATACAGATGCGCCCGTCAGAACTGGGCAAGGTCGACGTGAAAATGGAAGTCGCCCATGACGGCCGGGTCACCGCCGTCATCACGGTCGAACGGCAGGAAACCTTCGACATGCTGCGCGGCGACTCCAGGGCCCTGACCCAGGCATTGCAGGATGCAGGTCTGCAGGCGGACCAGAACAGCTTGAGCTTCAACCTGCAGGGCCAGGGCAGCGGAAATACGCAAGACGGTCCGAATTCGTCGGGTAGCGGCCTTGCCGGCGACAGCTTGGCCGAAGGCGAGGAAGTCGGCGACGGCATACTCGCCATGGGCGAAACCGCCCAGGCCGACGCTGAAGGACATTACGACGTGCGCGTCTAACCGGGCCGGGACGGTTTCGGGGACAGTGTTAACGGAAAGCTTTTATTATGTCAGATCTTGAAGCAGTCACATCGCTCAACACGGATAAGACGACATCCGCACAATCGCGCTCAAGCATTAGCGCGGATTTCAACAACTTCCTGCTGATCCTGACGACGCAGCTGCAGAACCAGGATCCATTGTCTCCGACCGACACCCACGAATTCACCAACCAGTTGGTGCTGTTCGCCGGCGTCGAACAGGAAATCCAGCAGAACGGCAATCTGGAAGAGTTGATCGGTCTGCAATCAGCCAACCAGGCGATCGGCGCGCTGAGCTATATCGGCCAGGAAGTGGAAGCCGAGGGGCAGATCTTCAACATCGAAGAGGGGCAACCCGCGACGCTTGGGTTCGAGCTTTCCGACACGCCCGACGCGGCATCGATCACGGTGACGGATATCGCCGGCAATATTGCGTTCATCGCGTCCCTTGAGGATGTCGATTTCGGCTACAACACGTTCGAATGGGACGGCAAGGACATTACCGGCCAGCAAGTGCCGGCAGGCATCTACTCCTTCCAGATCAATGCCGTCAACGAGGACGACCAGCCGATCGATGTCGAACATTCGACCTCGGCGGTCGTCGACGGCGTCGAGTCCGATGACGAAGGAACCTTCGTCACGAGCGGAGCCTTGAGCATCGCCCTGGACAAGATTTTTGCGGTTCGGCCGGCCCCCGTAGTCACGCCGGACGATGGGGCATGACCCTGACCCTTATAGTCCGGGGAGAACCTCGGCGGTGTTTCAGCAGAAGCAATTTCGTTTACCCGAAGCTTACTTCCGAAGGCGCGCACCAACCAACAAGAGCACCGGTGCCCCCCTTTGAACGCCGCTTAGACGGAGGACAGATAAAATGAGTATTTTCGGCGCATTGCGATCGGGTGTTTCCGGTCTATTCGCCCAGAGTCAGTCTCTGGCCACGACTGCCGACAACATCGCGAACGTCAACACGACGGGATACAAGGTCAATCGTATCCAGTTCAACACGCTGGTCACGAACTCCTCTTCGCAGACGCTGTTCTCTTCCGGCGGCGTGCAGAGCAGAGTCGCGCGCGACAACGACATCCAGGGTCTGCTGGCAGCCTCCGCCAATGCGACGGATCTCGCCGTTGTCGGCCAAGGTTTCTTCACCGTGACCGATGAGGTGACGTTCAACGAAACCAGCGGCCGCTTCGAGCCTACCGGCAACATCTTCTTCACCCGCGCCGGGGAGTTTCGTCCGGACAAGGACGGCAACCTCGTAAACGCCGGGGGATTCTTCCTGACGGGCTGGCCGAAGAACGCGGCCGGCACCGGGTTCGAGGTCACCACGGTTCCGAACGCCTTCTCGGCGGTGAACACCTCGGCCGCATCCGCGGTGGCGACACCGACGACCGAAGTCGAAATCGGCGCGAACCTGCCTGCCGCGTCGGCCACCGGCGACTCTTTCGACGTCGCCCTGCAGGTCTTCAACCGGCAAGGCGGACAGCGTACCCTTACCGTCACCTTCACGAAGAATTCGGCTGTTGACGTCTGGGACGTCTCCGCGGAGCTGGTCGGCGGCGGACGTTTCGTCGACATCGATGTGGACGACGACGGTACGACCCAGTCGGCCCTGTTCGACACGACCGGCGACGGTGTCCTGGACGACGACGAACGCGCCGCGGTTCCCGATGTCGGGGCGGCGGGATCGAACGCATCCTATGCGGCTGCGGATATCGATCTCGAAGCTCTCGTCGGCACGCGGTCGATCGCCACATTGGGCCAGGTGACGTTCAACGCGGACGGCTCGATCGCGAGCACCACATTCGACAGCACCGCGGGGGATGTCGGTTTCGGCAACGCCACGACGTCCGACATGAACTTCCTGATCGACTTCGACGCCAACTCCGCGACGGACGACGATCTCACCCCCATCACATTGAACCTCGGCACGCTTGGCGGCACGGACGGTTTGACGCAGTTCGACGGCGCCAACGTGATCAACAACCTCGACCAGAACGGTCGGCAGTTCGGTTCCCTGACCGGGGTGACGGTTTCCGACGACGGCATCGTCACCGCGCTGTTCGACAACGGCGTGACCCGTGAAATCTTCCAGGTTCCGATCACGACCTTCAACAATCCGAACGCCCTGACGCCCCTGTCCGGCAACGTCTTCATCCAGACCGACGCCAGTGGACAGCCGGTGCCGCGCGTCGCCGGGACCGGCGGTTCGGGGGCCATTTCCCCCTCGTCTCTCGAACAGTCGACCGTCGATATCGCGGACGAGTTCACGAAACTGATCATCACGCAGCGGGCTTTCTCCGCGAATACGCGCACGATCACAACGGCGGACGAACTGCTGGATGAGTTGATCAGGACGATCCGGTAAAACCGGGTAGACACTTAACCGCGCCGGTTCCTCGAGAACCGCGCGGTCGGATACGAAGCCGGCCCCGCGAGGGGCCGGTTTTCTTTTGGCGGCCCCTATCCGCAGCTTCCCCGCGCACAAGGTTAACGAAATCGTCCGATTGCTTTGCAGGCGCGATCCAGAGAGAATTCGCTACCAAGGTACCGTTATTTTAACTCTATGTTTTTATTAGTTTTTGTATCTATTCTCAGCAGTATGATAGAATTTAGATAAAATTTTAGATAATTTATACTTTGTTAACCATTGCACCATATCATGATCACTGTCAGGCAAGAGTAAGCCAGCGACGATGAGAGACTGAGAGAAAAATCACGGGACCAGGAGGGCTGACATGACCAGCCATTTCAGAATGGACCGCGATGAAGAAGAAGCCCAAACAAAGGCAGACACATCCGTCGTTCAATTTCCCGGCGCGGGGAGCGCCGATCGAAACCACTCCCAAAGCCAAGCCAGGACTCAAAGTCCGGGTCTGCCACCCCCTAACCTGAGACGGTGGACGTCGCAGTACAAGCAAGCCGTGGTGCTTGCCGTGCATGGCGGTTTCCTGACCCGGGCAGAAGCCTGCAACAGGTATCGGTTGTCTTCCGAAGAGTTTCAGGATTGGCAGGATGCGCTGACACGGCATGGAGCGGCCGGCCTCAAGGTCACCCGCCTCAGCGGCCTGCGGCGGGTGGACCGGCAGAAGGCCAGCTGATCGGCCCGGCGCCCCCGACTTCCGAACAATCCTGCGTGCATTCCGCCCATAGGCCGGGCCGTACGCTTCGATTCACCGTCACGCGACATCCCTAGAGAGGCGCGGAAACATGACCGGTATATCTTTTTACTTAAACGGACACTCCACACGCATTACCTCCCAAAAACTAGGGAAGTATTCAAAAGTAAAACTAGGCTATTTTTGCCTATTTTCTACTTTGATACCTTTCGCAAATCACTTATCGTTATTTCGGGAGATCGTACAGGAGAGGCGAATCGGCACCGTTTTGGGGGCCTTCGCGAATAAATACATCAATACCTCGGGCAGCCGGGGGTGGGGTGTCTTGATCGCGCGGGCAGTCATCGCCGATTCAGCGAACGCGGCAAGCGTTCAGGGAGAGGTATCGTGAACGGTTTAGTGCAGGTTTTTCAGAATTTAGGCCCGACGCGGGTTGCCGCGATCGGTGGTGTCGCCGTTTTGCTGATGGCGTTTTTCATATTCATGATGACCCGCCTGACCTCTCCGGACATGCGGTTGCTCTACGGCGACCTGGACCAGACCGACGCCAACCAGATCATCACCCAGCTGACGGCACAGAGCGTGCCCTTCGAGCTGCGCAATCAGGGATCCGAAGTCCTGGTGCCGGCTGATCAGGTCGCCCCGCTGCGCCTGAGCATGGCGGAAATGGGGTTCGGCGGCCGCGTCCTGGGCAACGAGCTGTTCGATCGCGAGCAAAGTTTCGGAACGTCGAGTTACATGCAGCAGATCACCAGCCAACGCGCCTTGGAGGGCGAGTTGGCGCGCACGATTTCGTCCTTCACCACCGTCAAGTCCGCGCGCGTGCATCTGGTGCTTCCGCAGCGGGAACTGTTCACCCGCGAGGTCCGGGAACCCAGCGCATCGGTAATCCTGCGGATGCGCGGAGGCCAGCGGCTGGACAAGCAGCAGGTTCTCTCCATCCAGCACCTGATCGCGACGGCGGTGGATCGCCTGAAACCCAACAACATCACCATCGCCGACGACCGCGGCACCCTGCTTGCGCGCGGCGGCGACGAAGAAGGCCTCGCCTCGGCCCAGGCCGACGAGTTGCGCAGCGGCTATGAAACCCGCCTCGCCCGCCGGATCGAAGAACTGGTCGAACGCACCGTCGGCCTCGGAAAGGTCCGGGTTCAGGTTCAGGCCGAAATGGATATGAGCCAGGTCGTCCAGAACATCGAGACCTATGACCCGGAAGGCCAGGTCCTGCGGTCGACGGAATCCATCGAGGAAGCCAACAATCTTTCGGAAGCCGGCGAGGACGCCGTCTCGGTCGGCAACAACCTGCCGGACGCCGGCGGCGCGTTCGGCGCCGGAGCGGGCGTCTCCGAAAATTCCAGCCGGACCGAAGAGCGGTCCAATTTCGAAATCTCCAAATCCATCACCAATACCGTCCGCGCCCCGGGTGAAGTGGAGCGCGTGTCGGTCGCCGTGCTGGTCGACGGAACCTACAACGTAACGCCGGCCGAGGGCGACGGAGAGCCGACCCGCGCCTATGTCGCGCGCACCGAAGCCGAGATGGAGCAGATCGAAGTTCTGGTCAAAACCGCGATCGGCTTCGAGGACGGCGTGGATTCCGTCGAGATCGTGAACATGCCCTTCGCCGACCCGATCGACCTGGACGCCGGTGCCGCCGAAACCTTCTTCGGCCTGACCGGACCGGATATCCAGCGGATCATCGAAGTGATCGTCCTGGGCGGCGTCGGCTTGCTGATCGCCCTTCTGGTGATCCGTCCGCTGGTATCGAAGATCTTCGAAACCTCGGCCGTTTCCTTGACCATGGAGGATGACGAACCGGCGCCGGCGCTGATCACCGATCAGTCCGGCGCGCTGATCCCTGCCCCGGCGGGCATGGGTGGGGCGATGGTGCCGGGCGGCGGCGACGATGACGATGCGGAATCGATGATCGACATCGCCCATATCGAGGGCCGGGTAAAGGCCTCGTCCATGAAGAAGATCGGGGAGATTATAGACAAACACCCCGAAGAGGCCGTGGCGATCCTTCGCAACTGGATGTATCAGGAAAGCAGCTGAGCGCTTTCCGCCAAGGGACGAGGCCCGGAATAACAAGCGGATGACAGGCGGAACGAGGCGAATGAGATGCGACACCCCCTTTCCAATCGACAGAGAGTCGGGGACTGTGGCGATTGCGTCGTTGGCCCGGCCGGCGCGGCATCGGCTTTGCGGGCTACATGAACCACATAGGACCCTCTTCAGGTATCTGACATGCGGGTAAGAGAAGACTATCGGGGTCTATCGGGACCGGAAAAGGCCGCCATCATGATGTTGGCGATCGGGGAGGACTATGCCGCCCGCCTGTTCGGTATCATGGACGATGAGGAAATCCGCGAAATTTCCTCCTCGATGGCCAATCTGGGCACCGTCAGTTCGAACGTCGTCGAGCGCCTGTTCGTGGAATTCGCGGAACAGATCTCGTCGACCGGCAGCCTTGTCGGTTCCTACGAGAGCACCGAGCGTCTGCTCGGCAAGGTGCTGGACGCCGACCGCGTCACCGCGATCATGGAGGAAATCCGTGGTCCCGCCGGGCGAACCATGTGGGACAAGCTGGCGAATGTGAACGAGGTCGTCCTCGCCAACTACCTGAAGAACGAATACCCGCAGACCGTCGCGGTGGTGCTTTCGAAAATCAAGGCGGATCACGGGTCCCGCGTATTGGCCGCCCTTCCCGAAAGTTTCGCGATGGAAGTCATCATGCGCATGTTGCGGATGGAAGCGGTGCAAAAGGAAGTGCTGGACGACGTGGAGCGCACGTTGCGCAACGAGTTCATGACCAACCTGGCCCGCACCGCGCGCCGCGACAGCCATGAAATGATGGCGGAAATATTCAACAGCCTGGACCGGAACACGGAAAACCGGTTCATGACGCTGCTGGAAGAACGCAACCGCGACAGCGCCGAACGGATCAAGGCGCTGATGTTCACGTTCGAGGATCTGCAGAAACTGGACCCGTCGGGCGTCCAGACCCTGCTTCGGAACGTAGACAAGGACAAGCTGGGCATCGCGCTCAAGGGCTCTTCCGATCAGATCAAGGAACTGTTCTTCGGCAACATGTCGGAACGCGCGGCGAAAATCCTGCGCGAGGACATGGCGGCACTTGGCCCCGTTCGGCTGCGCGACGTCGACGATGCTCAAATGGAAATGGTCAATCTGGCCAAGGACCTCGCGGCGCGCGGCGAAATCGTCATTTCCGAAGGCAGTGCCGAGGACGAGTTGATCTATTAAGGAAACGCGATCCCGCCCGACCGGCAGGGATCGATTTGAGGCAAAATGAAACCCGCGACGGCGAAACCATTTCTGTTCGAGCAGTCCTTCGACGAGGAAGCGATGCAGCGCGCCCGCGAGCGGAAGCGGCGCGAGGCGGCGGAAGCGAAGCTGGCCGCCGAACAGGCGGAACTGGACAAGACCCCGCCCCCGCCGACATTCTCGGAAGAGGAACTGCAAGCCGCCCAGGCCGCGGCATGGCAGGAAGGGCACCAGACCGGCTTGGCGGATGCCCAGAAACAGAATGAAGCCCACGTGCTCGCCCTGCTGGAAAACCTCGGCGCCCAAATCAGCGGCATGCATGTACATCAGGACCTTGCGAACGAACGCATCGCCGCGGAGTTGACCGGTTTCGCGTTGGAAATCTGCCGGCGCATTCTGCCGACCTTCATCGACAGCCATGGCGGCGACGAGGTCCGGGCCCTTCTCGGCGAGTGTTTGGAGAAGATCACCCCGGCCAGCCGCATCCTGATCACCGTTTCGCCCGACACGGCGACGCTGTTGGAGCCACAAATGGACGCCCTGGCCGCGCGCAGCGGTTTCGAAGGGCGCATGAAGTTGATTGCAGACCCGACGATCGGTCCTTCCGACATCGTCGCGGCATGGGATGGCGGCAATCTGGAACGGCTGGAAAAGGATCTTTGGCGGAGCATAGAAGCGGTCGTCGACCGCACGCGCGCCGCCGCCCCGCCGGCGCCGGATCTGCCCCAGCCTCCCGAACAGCCCCCAAAACAGACAGTCGAGCAGACATCTCACGAAGACCAACCGGCAATGCAGGAAGCACCATCGTCGGATCTGCCGGAACTGATCGACGAAATGCCCGCTTCCGACCCAGTTGCCCAGGACACCGCCGCATTGGCGGAAGACACAACGGAAACCGCCGTTTCCGAGGAGGATCGAAATGTCTAACGAGTCGCAAGAATTTAACCTCAACGAGTTGGAGGAAGGCGAACAGAGCGGCGATCCGCTCGACCCGCGTGCCGCCGAACTCGTCGCCCCGACCGGCGCCCGGGACCTGGAAGCCGTCTATGAAATTCCGGTCCAGGTTTCCGCCGTTCTCGGCAAGGCGCATATGCAGGTCAGCCAATTGCTGAAACTGGGGCGCGGCGCGGTGGTCGAACTGGACCGCAAGGTCGGGGAGGCCATCGACATCTACGTCAACAATCGCCTCGTCGCCCGCGGCGAAGTCGTGGTGGTCGATGACAAGCTGGGCGTCACCATGACGGAAATCATCAAGTCGGATAAGACGGGCGGATAATGGCGACCGACCTTGAGCGCAGTGCGGAACGTGGATTGAGCCAGCCGACGGCGGGGCGAAGCGCGGTCGATCTAGCGACCGTGCTGGGCATCCTTGCGGCCGTCGCGCTGGTTGCCGCCGCCATTGTGCTCGGTGGATCGCCAAGCGCCTTCGCGGACGGACCGTCCGTCCTGATCGTCTTTGGGGGAACCTTCGGCGTCACGACCGCCTGCTTCTCCGTCTCCGACATGATCAGCGCCATGAAGGATGTGACTCGAACCGTCTTCCGGACCCATCACGACGTGCGCGCCGTCGCCATCCAAATGCTTCAGGTCGCCCAGGTCGCGCGCTATCGCGGGGTTCTCGCGGTGCAATCCTATCTTCCCGTATTGGAAGGGCAGCCAATGCTCGTGCAAGGCCTGAGCATGGTGATCGACGGAACCGCGGGCGACGAGGTCGAGCGTATCATGCTGCGCGAAGTGCAGGCGCGGGCGCAGCGCAACGCGCGCTCGGTCAGCATTCTCCGCAAGGCCGCGGAACTGTCCCCTGCGATGGGGTTGATCGGAACGCTGGTCGGGTTGGTGCAGATGCTGAGCAACCTGGAAGACCCCGCAACGATCGGTCCCAGCATGGCCGTCGCGCTGCTGACGACCTTCTATGGCGCGTGCCTCGCCAACATGGTCTTCAACCCGCTGGCCTCGAAGCTGGAGCGCAACGCGGCGGAAGACATGCTGACCAACCATCTTTGCGTCACCGCGGCCTCGTCGATCGGAAGGCAGGAAAATCCGCGGCGGTTGGAGATGCTGTTCAACACGATGCTGCCGCCGTCGCAGCGCGTGGACTATTTCGGATGACCACGATGATCGAAACCACCGAAAGGATGAAACCGGTTTCAGGGTTCATCGCATATGTAAACGGGATTGCCTCATGAAGTTGCTGATAATCGGAAACCTGGGCGGACATCTGAGCACCGCCAGTCAGATCGCGATGAAGCGCGGGGCTAAAGTGACATCCGTCAACAATATCGACGAAGCCCTCAGCACCCTGCGGTCGGGCTACGGCGCCGAGTTGATCATGATGGACGCGCGCATGAACATCGCCGATCTCTCCAAAGCCATGGAGGCCGAGCGGATTTCCGTCGCCATTATCGCCTGCGGCATCGAAGGGACTTCGGCCGAAATCGCGGTGGCATCGATAAAGGCCGGCGCGAAGGAATTCCTGCCCCTGCCCCCCGACCCGGAATTGATCGCAGCGGTCTTCGAAGCGGTGGCGGAAGAAAACCACGCCATCATTCATCGTGACCCGGCGATGCGTCAGGTTCTGAAACTGGCGGACCAGATCGCGCCCAGCGACGCATCCGTTCTGATCACGGGCGAATCCGGCACCGGCAAGGAAGTCATGGCGCGGTACGTTCACGCGAAGAGCAAACGGTCCACCGGGGAATTCGTGGCCCTGAACTGCGCCGCCATTCCGGAAAACCTGTTGGAGTCGGAGCTCTTCGGGCATGAAAAAGGCGCGTTCTCCGGCGCCGTCGCCCGCCGCATCGGCAAGTTCGAGCAAGCCAATGGCGGCACCCTGCTGCTCGACGAAATCAGCGAGATGGACCCGCGCCTGCAAGCCAAGCTGCTGCGCGCGATCCAGGAGCGCGAGATCGACCGCGTCGGCGGCGCGAAGCCCGTATCCGTCGATGTCCGTCTGCTGGCGACATCGAACCGCGACCTCGAGGAAGAAGTCTCCAACGGCAATTTCCGCGAAGACCTTTATTTCCGCCTGAACGTGGTGAACCTTCAGCTTCCCTCCTTGCGCGAGAAGCCGCAGGACATCCCGGCCCTGGCGGAGCATTTCGCCGCCAAATACGCGGAAGCGAACGGCTTGCCGTCCCGCCCGATTTCCGCAGCCGCCATGCAACTGCTGAAAACCCACCATTGGCCGGGCAACGTCCGGGAGTTGGAAAACGCGATGCACCGCGCGGTCCTGCTGGCCCAGGGCGACGAAATCGGCGACGACGCCATCCTGTTGAGCGGCGGCCCGACGCATAAGCGGCCCAAGGTTGCCGCCGCACCCGCCCCCGAGACGCCGGCGCCGGCGGCACCCGTCGGCGCCGCGGGCCCGCACGCCGCCGGCGAAGCGGCGGAGGCGGCGTCCCCCGCCCATTCCGCCGGCATGGTCGGCAAGACGGTGGCCGAGGTCGAACGGGACCTGATCATCGATACGCTGCAGCATTGCCTGGGCAACCGGACCCATGCCGCGACCATCCTCGGCATTTCGATACGGACCCTCCGCAACAAGCTGAAGCAGTATTCGGAGGAAGGCTTGGCCGTGCCCGCACCGGGAGACGGATCCGCATAAGATGAGCGCATCCCGCCAGCCCTTTCCGATTTGCAACGGGTCGCCTTTTCCAACGGGCGGCCCTTGCCGCTTCCATAGCCGACAGCCAGTGAGCGGTTAGGGGAGACGAATGGCCGATACGGAAACCACGCGCGAACCAGCGACGCCGACGGCGCCGCCGCCCGCAGGCGTCAGCGTCGGCGACCGCCTGCGCAGCATGAACATAACCAGGGAAATCCTTCTTCCCATCGGCATTCTTGCCATCCTGATCCTGCTGCTGGTTCCGCTGCCGACGCCGCTGCTCGACTTCGCCCTGTCGATCTCGATCACCTTTTCGGTCGTCATTCTGCTGACCGTCGTCTTCATCAAATCCCCGCTGGAGCTGACATCCTTCCCGACGATCCTGCTCATCGCGACAATGCTACGTCTTGGCCTCAACGTCGCCTCGACGCGGTTGATCCTGTCCGAGGGCCATACGGGCACGGCGGCGGCGGGCCGGGTGATCGAAGCATTCGGGTCCTTCGTGGCCGGCGGCAACTACGTCATCGGGATCATCGTCTTCGCGATCCTGGTGATCATCAACTTCATCGTCATCACCAAGGGCGCCGGCCGTATCGCGGAAGTCGCCGCGCGCTTCACCTTGGACGCGATGCCCGGCAAGCAGATGGCGATCGACGCCGACCTGTCCTCCGGCCTGATCAACGAGGACTCGGCCCGCAAGCGCCGGAAGGAGCTGGAAACCGAAAGCTCTTTCTATGGGGCGATGGACGGTGCGTCCAAATTCGTTCGCGGCGATGCGGTCGCCGGCATCCTGATCACCTTCATCAACGTCATCGGCGGCATCATCATCGGTGTGGTCCAGCAGGGCATGACGATGGCGACGGCGGCCGAAAACTATACCCTGCTGACGATCGGCGACGGGCTGGTCAGCCAGATTCCGGCCCTCGTCGTCTCGACCGGCGCCGGCATGTTGGTCACCAAGGCAGGCGTTTCTGGCGCCACCGATGTCGCCGTCTTCGGCCAGTTGACCAACTACCGGATGACGCTGTGGATCGCAGCCGGGCTGCTGCTGCTGCTGTGTTTCATTCCGGGATTGCCCGCCTGGCCTTTCGCCCTTCTCGCTGTGGCCTGCGGCACTGCCGGGTTCCTGCTGCAACGGCAGGACCGGCAGGAGGAAGTCGCGGCCCGTATCGCGGAGATGGAAGAAGACGTCCCGGTCGCGCCGCGCGAGGAACCCATTTCCACCGCGCTGCAGATCGACCTGATCCGCCTGGAACTCGGCTACGGCCTGCTGCCGCTGATCAACGCCAATGACGAACATCGCCTGACCGATCAGATCAAGGCGTTGCGCCGGCAGATCGCAGGCGAGATGGGCTTCGTCATGCCGGCGGTGCGCATCCAGGACAACCTGCAACTGCCCGCCAATTCCTATGTCATCCGGATCAAGGAAATCGAAACCGGGCGCGGAGATCTGCGCCCGACCATGCATCTGATCATCGACCCCAGGGGCGAGAAGATATCGCTGCCTGGGGAAGCGACCATCGAGCCGACCTTCGGCCTGCCCGCCATGTGGGTGGCCGACAACCAGCGCGAGGAAGCGATGTTCCGCGGTTACACGGTGGTCGATCCTTCGACCGTCGTCGTCACGCACCTGACGGAAATCGTCAAGGACAACATGTCGGAACTGCTGTCCTATGCGGAAACCCAGAAACTGATCGACGAACTGCCGGACAGTCAGCGCAAACTCGTCGACGACCTGATCCCGACCCAGATCAATCTCGGCGGCGTTCAGCGCGTGTTGCAGAACCTGCTGAATGAGCGCGTCTCGATCCGCGATCTTCCGACCATTCTGGAAGGCGTCTCGGAGGCCGTCGGCTACACCCGCAACGTGACCCAGATCACCGAACATGTCCGCGCCCGGCTGGCGCGCCAGCTTTCCGACGCGAACGCCAACGAGGACGGCGTCGTTCCGCTGATCACGTTGACGCCGGAATGGGAAGAGACATTCATGCAGAGCGTCGTCGGCCAGGGGGACGAGCAGCATCTGGCGATGGCGCCCAGCAAGCTGCAGGAATTCATCAGCGGCGTCCGCAGCGCCTTCGAACGCGCCGCGATGAACGGACAGACCCCCGCCCTGCTGGTCAGCCCGCAGATCCGCCCCTTCGTCCGCTCGGTCATCGAGCGGTTCCGGCCCGTCACCGTGGTCTTGTCCCAGAACGAGATCCATCCGAAGGCGAAGATCAAGACGGTGGCGCAGATATGACCGGCGCTTTGGAAATCCAACCGGGTTTGACCGCACTCGCCGGCCCGCGCAAAGTTTCGGCGCTTGATCCAGGATGGACGGACCGCGATGCGCCTTAAGACATTCCACGCGAAATCGCTGCAGGATGCGATGACCCTGGTGCGGGAGCAGTTGGGGGACGATGCGATCATCGTCGCCACCCATGAATCCGGCGGGCCGCAAGGCGCGCGCGTCACCGCTGCCGTCGAGCGCGAGGAAGACCCGTTCGACACTCTGGGCAACGGCATAGACGTCATCGAAGCGATTACCGAGGCCCTGCAACGTCACGGCACGCCGCCCGAACTGACCGACCGCTTGGTCGACGAAGCCTCGATGGTGGAAGAGAGCGACCCGGTCAAAGCCCTGACCCACGCGTTGAGCGAAGTGTTCCGCTTCGACCCGCTGCCGGAAAAACCGGCGGGCCGGCCATTGATCCTGATCGGCCCGCCCGGCGTGGGAAAGACCGTCGGCTGCGTGAAACTGGCCGCCCGCGCCGCCCTCAAGGATCCGCGCATGGAAGAACTGATCCAGGACGAGACGGACGGACGGAAAGCGACGAACCGCCTGCCGGTGCATATGATCGGCGCGGACAAGCTGAAAATCGGCGCGATGGAGCAGCTGGCGCTCTACGCGGACAAGCTTGGCGCGAACATGGTCGTGGTCGGCGACGGCAAGGCCCTCGCGAAAGCGCTGGCGAAGTTCCCGCCCGACGAATTGATCGTCATCGACACGCCGGGCACCAACCCGTTCAATCTGGAGGAGCTGGCCCATATCGTCGAATTGGCGGAGGCGGGCGAGTTGGAACCGATCCTGGTCCTGACCGCCGGACGGGACGCGGAAGAGGCGGCGGACCTCGCCAAGGCCTTCCGGCCCGCCGGCGCGACCCGCCTGCTGATCACCGGTTACGACATCGCGCGGCGCTTGGGCTCCATGCTGGCGGCGGCGGTGGCAAGCGACCTCGCTTTGTCGGATATCGGCCGCTCCCCCAGGATCGCGGACGGGTTCGAGCCGCTGGACCCGGCGACCTTGGCCCGGATGTTGCTGCCCAAGTCGAAGAAGTCCCATGGAAAGCAAGCCGCGCCATGACCGTTTTGGATATTCATAGGAACCGCAGTAGGCGGAAAGGGTTTCATCATGAGTGACGCCAGCCAAAAGGCCCCGCTCGCCGCGATCGACGGCAGCCGGATGATTGCCGTCGGCAGCGGAAAAGGCGGCGTCGGCAAGACATGGTTTTCCATAACGCTCAGCCATTGCCTGGCGCATCGCGGCAAGAAAACGCTGCTGTTCGACGGCGATCTTGGTCTGGCCAATGTGGACATCCAGCTGGGCCTGATGCCGAAGCACGATATCGGCGAGGTCGCCGCCGGCAAGGCCTCGCTGAAAAGCGTGACCACCCATTACGACGCCGGCGGATTCGACATCCTGGCCGGGCGGTCGGGGGGCGGCGCGCTGGCGACCCTGGCGCCGCCGCGTCTGCTGCGCATCCGGCAGGAACTGTCGGACTACTCGAAGGAATTTGACGCGGTGGTGCTGGATCTCGGCGCCGGGGTGGACCGCACGGTCCAAATTCTGGCCGCGCCCGCGCATATCTGCCTGCTGGTCGTCAACGACGAACCGACGAGCCTGACGGATGCCTATGCCTTCATAAAGCTCGCCCATCAGGCCGGGACGCATGGGAATATCCAGATCGTCGTCAACATGGCGGAAAACGCCGCCGCCGGGAAGAAGACCTACGAGACACTGGCCAAGGCCTGCACGAACTTCCTGAAATTCACGCCGCCCTTGGCCGGCGTCATCCGCCAGGACAACAAGGTGCGGGAAAGCATCCGCGCGCAAATGCCGTTGATGACGCGTTCCCCCAACAGTGCGGCGGCGTCGGATGTGGAAGCGATCGCCGCCAGGATCGAGTTGTAGGACCGCCGTTTTTCGCCATCGGCAAAAGCGGATAGGGTGACCGGACCATGAATACGTCCATCGACCTCCCGCCCAGCGGACCGGGACAACCGGCCCAGCCGGCATCCTCCGGCCAGCCGCAGACGCCTGCCTCGATCCTGCGCGCCGATACCGGCGTTACCCAGGCCCTCGCCAAGGGCGCGGCGATCCAGGGCACGGTCACCGGCGCCCCGGCGGCCGGGCAGATCACCGTCCAGACCCCGGCCGGGACGGTCACCCTGCAGACCGCAACCGACGTGCCGGTGAACAGCCAAGTCGCGCTGCAGCCCGGGACGGGCGACGGGCAGATACGCCTTGCGCTCACGCCTCAGGCAAGGCCGAGCCAAACCGCCGCGCCCGAGCGCCCGCCGGCCGTGGTCACGACCTTGACCCAGGGCGCGCGGGTCACCGCGACGGCGGTCAATCCCCCTGCGGCGCAGCCGTCCCCTTCATCCACGACGGCGGCCCCAGCGCCGACGGCACCGCCCCAACAGATAACACCGCAACCGCAATCCCAACCGCCAACACAGCCGCCAGCACAGCCGACGCCTGTCACCACGCCGCCGCAGCCAGCGCCACCGCCCCAAACGGCGCCGCCCCAAACGGCGCCGCCACCGCCTCAGCAGCCGGCACAGCCCGCCCCTACGTCTCCGCCGCAGCAGACCGCGCCCCAGCCTGCACCGCAAACCGCATCCCCGCCGCCCCAGCAGCCCGCACAGCAGCCGCCTGCCCCATCGCCGCAGCAGACAACGCCGCCGCCCGGGCCTCCAGCCTCGCCGCCCGCAGCCACAGCCCCGCCGCCCGCCGCGCCTGTGCCGCCTGCCGCCAATCCAGCCCCCACGGGACCAACCGCGCCAAGTTCCGCGGTTCCGCAGCCGCCGGGCCAGCCGAGCACCGCACCGGTTGCCCAGCCTGCCGGCCAACCGACGTCCGGCGCGCAACCGCAGCAGCCGGTTTCCGCCGCCGTGTTGTCTTCTTCTCCCGCGCTGAGCCGTGTGTTGATCGCCGGGCAAACGGTGCAGGGAACCGTCGTCCCGAATACCCCTTCGGTGCCTGCCCAAGCCCCTGCCGCCCAAGCGGGAACCGCGGCCCCTGCGGGCACCGTCACCCTTCAGACGACCTTCGGCGCCATCACCCTGCGCCTGCCCTTCCCCGTGCCGTTGGGCACGGCGCTGACGCTTGCCGCAACCGGCAAAGGTCCGTTGCAGACGGTTCAGGTGAACGTGCAGGCCCCGAATGCCGGGACCGGGGTTTTTGTCCCTCCCGGACCAGGCGGCGGCGCCCCGTCAGGCTCGCCTGCACAATCCGTCACGGGACCGGCAGGCGGTGCATTCGGCGGACAGCCCGAGGTAAAGACCCGGGCTGGACAGGTCACGGCGGGATCCACCGTTCCCATCCGGCTCGCCTCCATTTCACCCCCCGGCACGCCGCCGCCCGCCGCCCTGGGGCTGACGAATACGGCAGCGCCCGGTTTGCCTGTCGTCATCGGAACCGTCATCGGCGAGACGGCTTCCGGCGCGGCCCTGGTGCGAACGCCGCTCGGCCATTTCAGCGTTCCGGTCGGATCGCGCCCGGTCCCGACGGGTACCTCCCTGGTCCTCGAATTTCTGGCAGAGCCCAGCCCGCCCTCCGCCGGCACGTCACCCGCAGCGGCGCAGGCCGGCGCACAGGCGCAAACCGGGTCGCCTTTCCGGACCCTGCAGGAAGCGATCGCCCTACTGCAGCAGACGGACCCCGCCGCCGCAAGGCAGATCGCCCAATCCCTGATCCCTACGGTGGGGCCACAATTGGGCTCGGCCCTGCTGTTCCTGCTGCAGGCCGTGCAGTTCGGCGGCGCGCCGCGTTGGCTGGGCGGCGATGCGGTGCGGGTGCTGGAGCGCGCCCGCCGCGGCACCGCGGATCGCCTGAACCGCGACTTCGGCGCCCTGCGCGGCCGCGCGGTCGACAGTTCCGGCGGGGAATGGCGCAGCTACCAGCTTCCCGTCTCCGTCGGCGGCGAGATCGAGGCCCTGAAGCTCTACCTGAAGGACCGCGAAAACCAGGCGCAGGATGACGGCAAGGAAAAACCCAGGACCGGCCAGCGGTTCATCATCGAGGTGAACTTCACCCGCCTCGGCCCTTTCCAGTTCGACAATATCGTCGACAGGAAGCATATCGACCTGATGATCCGAACGCACAGCACCTTGCCGGGCGACATGCGCCGGGACATCCAGGCGCTCTTCGCCGACACCATCACCGCCTTGGGCCTGACCGGCAGTGTCGGCTATCATGTGGTGAAGAGTTTCGACCTGAAAACAGTGGACGGCGCCGCCGGATCCGATGGAACGCACGAGGACCTGAGCATATGACCGGCATTCCCCCTGGCATCCCACCCGGCACCCCAGCCGGAAACGACACGCCGCCGATCACCGAGGACGAGCGCGTCCTGCGCCAATCCAGCATCGCGACCACGCCCAACCCGATCCCGCAGACCGACTATCTCTGCCACCTTTCGGGCAAGCTGACCTCTTCCGGCGGGCAGTCGACCACGGTCGATCTGCGCTATGTGCCGGACAAGTGGATTCTGCTTCCCGCCGCGCTTGCGGATTATCTCCACGCCCTGAACACACCGGCTCAAGAAGCACTGGAACTGACGGCGCAGCTGTTGCTCGACGACCTGAACAACCAGCTCGTGGCGCGCTGGCTGCAGATCGTCCTGACGGGCCCGCCCGAGCCCGCGACGGACATCGCCGCCCACCGGATCCTGTTGGAGGACCGGCAGCCGCAATGGGACAATCCGGCTCTGCTGCAGCGCATCGCCGGATTTTGACACCCGCCTTCCACAAATCCACGATTTATCCGTAAGTCGAAAGTGTGAATTACCTAGGTTTTACTGCCGAACACGCGGAAATACAGTAACGATCGGGCCGTTTTCAAATATTGACACGGAAATGTCATGGTTCTTGCCTTAAAGTGACTTCAAGATGCTGCTAATGTATCCCACCATGTAGCGTAGTAGATATTTCACCCTGGCAACGTTACCGAGGCACCAAACCATGTACGCCACCGCGCCGGAATATTCGGGCGACCCCGTGCGGTTCGCCGACCGGCTGCTCGCCTGGCTCGCCGAAGCCGGGGAGGATATCGCCGCGGAGCATGGTCAATCGCTGCTCGATCACAGCCTCCAGACCGCGGAGCTCGCGCTCGCCGAACGCGCGCCCAGCCATGAAGTGGTGACCGCCCTGCTGCACGATACGGGCAAGATCCTGCTGCAGCACCAAGGGCCCGACGGCGCGGCCGCCGCCCCCCGCTGCGCCGAGAAGATCGGTGCGGCCTGGCTGGCGCGCTATTTCCCGCCGGCGATTTCCGAACCCGTCCGGCTGCATCAGATCGCCAAGCGCTGGCTCTTCGCGCTGGACAAGGGCTACCGCGACGCACTCAGCGACGAGGCGTTCCGGGCGCTCGCCGAGATGGGCGGCCCGATGGCGGAAACGGAACGCAAACAGTTCGAACGCCATGAAAGCTGGGGCGCCGCCGTGGCTCTCGCCCGGCGCGATGATTTGAGCCGGCGGCCGCTGGAGCGCAAATCCGGCATCAGGGACTACACGCTCGCCGTCGCCGACTGCCTCTCGCCACAAGTCAGCAGCCGGGTCGCGTGATCCCCCCATTTCCGCAATCCACGACCCACCGGCCCGTCGGACAATTTGCACCCCCGAACCCGCTCGCCGCGGGCGAAACCAGGATTCTGGAGCGGCATCGCTCCCTCGCTCTCGCGTTGCGCTGACCAAGCATGCGGCGCTCATGGCTCCGCCCATGCCGTCATGCCGTTGCTTTTTCCGTATCGCGGAGGATCAGGGCAACATGGCGGGCGACGATGACGATCATCATCAGGATCGGCACGGCGAGAACGGCGCCGGCCATGCCCCATACCCAGGTCCAGAACAGCATCGAGAGAAACACGGCGATCGGATTTAGTTTGAGCTGACGTCCGAGGATCGCCGGTGTGACGAAATTCCCTTCCACCACCGTCAGAACGCCATAGGTGAGCGGCGGCGCCAGGATTTGCCACCAGACATCGAATGTCAGCAGGGAGACAACACCGATGCAGCCGATAACGATCATCGGACCGATATAGGGCATGAAACCCAACCCCGCCGCCAAGGCGCCCCACAGCGCCGGGTTCGGCATGCCCAGGATAAACATCGACAGCGCCGTCAATAGGCCGAGCATGAAGTAGATCCCGGCGCTGATCTGCAGGAAGCGGGTTATGGCTGCTTGCACCGATTCCAGCATCTCCCCGATCCGCTCGTTCTGCTTCAGCCACGGGAGTCTAGGAAAGGCCGGTTTCCGTGCGGCGCTCTGCGAAAGGAAAAAGAATGTCAGCGCCACGACGATCAGGAATTGCACCGAGGTTAGCAGCGTCGATTGGAATGCGCGGTCGAGATATGTCGGCTCCTTGATCGTCACTTCGCTGCCCGTCGCGGCGCTCTTGGCGGAATCCGCCATCTTGCCGATGCTCTTGGTCGCCTCCGTCGCCTGCTTTATGGTCTCGGTGACCGGCCAAAGCTTTGCCGCGATGTCCACTTGTATGCTCGGCAGCCGCCGCAACCACTGTTCCGCCGGCGAGGACAGGTTGACCAGTCCGGTCGCGATCACGCCGATCAGCCCGATCAGGACAATCAGCGCGGCCATCGTTCGCGGAATGCCGAGACGGTGTATTCCCCGGACCATCGGCCGCAGAATGATACTCAGGAAAAGCGCCAGAAAAATCGGCAGGATCAGCTCGGCGGCGAAGTACATGGTATAGAGAGCCGCCAGCAGCGCGAGGCCGACAACGGCCGAGGGCATCGCGGCGCGGACGACACGTATCAATTCGTCCTGGGTAAGGTTCCGCATGTCGATGGACGAAGATGCAGCCACTTTTGGCGCGGCGTCCGTCGGCGGGTTGGCCGTCATGGTGATCTCTTGGACCGCAGCAAACCGACGACCACGCCCAGGGCGAGGGCGGCACCGGCCGCAGCCAAGGGCGCCTTGGTTACTTCCACGAGGGCGGCCTCCATCATGCGTTGAGTGGTGATTTCCGTGTCGGTCGTGGAGGTCGGGTCCGGCGCGTTCGGTTTCTGCCTAGCGCCACGGTTCCGCGACAGGGCGACGGAAACGGCGATCGCCCCGATCAGGAAGAGCCCGCCGGCGACCATAAGAGCCGCCAGGTGGCTCGGCACCTGCATTGACAGCCAGAGATACCCGCTGGCAACGGCAAAGCCGGCTGCCGCGACGAGGAAGACCGCCCCCGCTGTCGCGATGGCCATGCTTGTCAGACAGTGGCGGATACCGCCGCGAAGACGGTGAAAAAGCCCGGCCCAGGGAGGAGAATCCATGGTCAGGCTCTTCAGGACGAACCGCGCTTGCGGAACAGCTGCGCTATCAAAAGACCGGCGCCGAAAGCGGCGAGCAGGCTTTGAAACGGTCTCTCGCGGATCGTGTGCTCGACGGCGTCCTTGGTGTCCTTGGCCTTGTCGCCGATTTCGCCCGTTGCCGTCCTGACCCCGTCGCGGATGTCGTCCGCAGCCTGTCCGGCGCGCGATTTCAAAACATCGGTCAAAGCATGGCTCAGCGAGGCGACATCCTTCGTCAACCTTTCGATGCTGGCCCTCAGTGCGGCCATTTCGGCATCGTTATGCTTGGTGTCGGCGGTCATTCTTTTATCCTTTTTGAGATGTGGCTTTGCGAGCCGTGGCCTCCATGAAGCCGCGGCGCCGTCCGGTGCACTGCCGAAATGCCCTTGCCCTCAACGGACGGTCGCCGGAAGCCTGAACGGCCCTCAATCCATTGTGCACGGGTATTCCTTGAACGAAATGCGCGCACACGGGATGAGCGCACGGCAGTCACGGTGAAATTGTCGTTGAAGCGCTATGCAAACCGTGCGCACCGGCGCCGCTTTTCTGATCGACACCGGCGTCCCGTGTACAGTTTGAATATGGGTGGGGGGAGGACGCGGCAGTAGGATCGGAATCTACTCACCGAAAGGAATCCATGACGCCGCGCATCCAATTTCTTGTATTACTGATATTGTGCGTAATACGTTGCCAGCGCCGTGATCGTAGCCCTGACGCAACATGCGCACCGCCGTATTCCCGGGGATGTGGCCTCCCGGCTTTTTCTGCCCAGCCCTGCAGATGCGGATTTGGTTCGGGAGGGCAAGGATCGGGGGGAAGTCGCCTTCCCTACTTCATCATCCCGCCCGCCACACGGTCGGGTAGAATTCGCCCCGATACCGCTCCCCATGCGCGAAGCCGGGATCGCTCGTGGGGATCGCCACTTCCCCGTCCCGTTTGAAGACGCGCGCGTCGTCGCCCAACCACCGTGTCGCTAAGGCGCGCCGGCGCCCGGAATGAGGAT
>Ga0209692_10001753_pt1 | contig 27475 bp, 22 predicted proteins | sample tdDd472_FD_187129 | JGI IMG/M metagenome (GOLD analysis project Ga0209692, IMG submission 187129) | Marine sediment microbial communities from the Atlantic coast under amendment with organic carbon and nitrate - tdDd47.2 (SPAdes)... | ecosystem: Environmental > Aquatic > Marine > Coastal >... | reverse complement strand
GTGCTACTTTTGATAAAGATGAATATGCATTATACATGTCATTTACAAGATCAAATATTTCATCAATATTTTTCTTATCAACAACAGAAAAAATTGTAAAATTGATATTATAATTTTGCAATTCATTGATACTTTGAAGAGCCTTGTAGTATGAACCATAACCTCTCAACTTTTCATGAGAGCTTTGGTTTCCATTTAAAGTAACTGATATTTCGATATCACTTCCATAATGACGAAGAACCTTGCACCAACTTTTATCAAGACTTTCTCCATTGAGATTCATTGAGACATTCACTGGAAAATTCTTTAATAATTTCAATAGTTCTTCTAGATCTTTCCACTGCAAAATATCTCCACCAGTTAAATGTACTTGTTTAAATCCTGATGCCAAAATAAATGGAAGGAAAGATTCTACATCTTTGAGAGATAATTGATGTAAATAATTGTTATTCGCTTTTACAAAACAATATATGCATCTATTACTACATTGCTGTGTTAATTCAATAGAACAAATTCTACGAAAATTATAGTTCATATTATTTTCTTAATCTTTTATTATACATGAATACTCATCAGCTAAAGATTCAAGATTATAACTTTGTGCAATATTTACTGAAAAGTTTGTAAAAACATTTATATAACTAAAGAGTTCATTTAGTATTGGAGATCTTACAATCTCCTTTGTAAAGGAAATACTATTTGCAGGAAACCATTTCTCTCTTTCTTCCATGTTTAAAAGAAAATATGGAGCAGTAAATTTGTTATTCAAAATATCTTGAGATAAATCATCTATATCATCTAAGATTCTCCATGCACATCCATATGAATACAGAGAATCTAAAATATCATGAATTTCACTTGAGGAACATTTAGCATATGTCATAATTATATGTGAGACGATTGTACCAAGCTTCATTGTTAATTGAAACGCATAAATATATTCACCAAAAGATTGAGTATTTTCATGTATACTAGCACCGTAACTATATCTATCAATATTTTGAATTCTAATAGAAGATTTAACATTTAATAAATCTTCTAATATCTCAACATTACGAATGAAATCATTCCAAACTGCATTTCGAAATATCAGCATTACATGATCAATTGGTAAATCTCCATCACACAGATGATCATCAAGAGTATGAAGAAATAAGGATAAACCCTGGGCATATAATGCATGTGTAAAAATTAAATCTTTATCAGTATTATTACTTATATGCTTATTACAGAGATGATGAACTACTGTCCAAGTTGGCTTTTTAAAATGTTGCAAAAAATCAAACTTTGATTGATCATCAATATTTATATATTTATGTATAAAAAAGAAAATTTCACTTTGTATTGATTTTGGTACTAAAGTATAAATATTCTCTATATATTGATTTATTATTTGTGCAGATTTTTCAATCGTCCAATTAGTTTGATTGATTTTTCTAGCATGATAAACTGATGAATTATCTAGTTGTTCCATATAACTAATATAACATAATTATTTTGCATGTCTTCACAGTAAACCCTATATATCAATAAAAAAAACCCTATACTCTAATAGGGTTTTTTTCAGCATTATCTAGTAATTCTATAGTTTTCATTCATATAAATAATATATATATTTGACATAAAGAATAAGGAGGTAAATATGGCTAATATAATTAGTTTTTTAAAAGATTCAACTGGTTCAGCTTCTTTGAGAAAAGAGTTCTTAAAAACAATTGATAATTCAAATGCTGAAGAGCTTTGTCAATGGCTAAATGAGAAAGGATATGATGCTGCCATTCATGAATGTAACGATCTTATATCTAAAAGAAAAAAAACACAGTCAACAAATTTATATGCTATGCCATACTAATAGTTATATAATAGTTAATCATGATTATGTTACTAATTCAAGGACATGATCATGATTAAGAAAATTATCTTACTATTGGTATTATTAACTAGCATTTCTATATTATTATCACAAAGCTTACAAAGTAACGAGATAATTAAAAAAGAATGGTTATTCTCAAATTTCAAAAATAACATTCCATCATCTAAAGCAGACACATCATCTTGGGTAAAAACTTCCCTATCTCAACCCTGGCAAAATATACCTAAATATAAAGACTATTATAGTACAGGTCTATATGCACATCACTTCAAAGTAAATAAAAAAGAGAGTGTTATTGACATGGGTATCTATATCCCCATGCAAACTTCTCAAACCCACATTTATCTAAATGGTTCTTTATTAGGGAAATCTAGAAGTAATAAGCATACACATTCAAATATTATGGGAAAACCATGTATAATCAAAATTCCTTCTAATTATTTAATAAAAGGAACCAATACAATTATTTTAAAACTAAATTCAATAAATGGTGCTGGAGGCATTTTTGGACAAATAGCAATAGGACCATATGAAAACATAAAAAACTATCATTATAAAAAAATTCTTATTTTTAGTTTTTTAATATCTGCTACAATTTTTCTATCATTATTCTTCATTCTTATTTTTCTTAATAGAAGAAAAGAAATATATTATTTCTTTTTTTCAGCCATGTCATTTTGTTTAGCGATGTGGTTACTTGGCTACAAAGGTTATATATTTTGGATAGTTGATTCACAATTAGCATATAATATTGCAATCTATTTATTCCCTATTTTTATACCGGCACTTACATTAAATTTTTTAAATACATTCTTTTTTGAAAAACTAAACAAGATACCATCCATACTCTATCATCTTTTTTATTCATTCCTAGCAATGTGGGTGGCATTAGAATTATTTTTCACTCAATCTTTATTTTATTATGGTTCCTATGGTTTTTCAATTTTCTCAGCAACAATAATTTTAATTGTCATTTATGGATTTTCATTAACTATAAAAGCTTATAAGTTTAAAAAACCTGATAGCATTCAAATGGCATTTGGAATGGGTATATTTGGCCTTTTTGTCTTTTATAGCATTCTATGCTTTTTGCAATTAATACCTGGAGAGCCATGGATTATTGAAGGATTTTTTATATCTGTAATAATTTTTGCAACAGTATTAGCTTCTCGTTTTGCTCAAGTACATAATGAACTAGAAGAATCATTTCTAGATTTAATTGAAACCAATAAAATAAAAGATCAGGTTCTTTCTTCATTGGAGAAATTTAAACATATTGTTTCATCAACAAATGATTTACTTTTATTTATTGATGACAATTGCAATATTCAAACAGTTAATCAAAGTTTTAAAGAATATTTTTATATTGATGACTCTGTAAATATTGATAATACTGAAAACTTGAAAGACTTATTCTATATTGGTAAAGTTAAACATCAGATGGATTGTGCAATACAAAGCTCAATTAAAAATCATTCTATTGAATCTTTTGAAGGATGGTATAATTTCCCGGCTATTAAATATAGATATATTGAAGGAACAATTTATCCGTTTATTGAAAACAATGAACTTGAAGGTTTAGTGTTAAGTCTTAGAGATGAAACCAAGCGATTAAATATTGAACAAAAGGTAGTAGAAATCACTCAAGCTGAACAAAAACGTATAGGATCAGAAATTCACGATGCGATTTGCCAGGACATCAAAAGTATTATTTTAAAATTTGAGCTTTATGAAGCTTTTCAAAAAAATAATAAAAAAATCACAAATCAAATGATCCTAGAAGGTAAAGATTTTTCACACAATGTTCTTGAAAGAACAAGAAAATTATCTCATGGACTATATCCCATTGACATTGAAGCTGAAAATTTTATAATTGAAATTAATGATTTAATAATTGATTTTCAAAAAAAGTTTCCTAATATTATTTTCAGTTTTAAATATGACACTAACTTCAAAATAATTGAAAACTTAACATCAACTCAATTATTTTATATCACTTTAGAATCATTAAGAAATTCAATTCAGCACAGTCAATGCACAACAATAGACATCCACTTAAAAGAAATTCATAATAATTATTTCATCAAAATTCAGGATAATGGTGTTGGAATTTCAAAAATGAATATCAAAAAGGGAATTGGCTTGCAAATTTTAAGATATCGTGCACGTATGATAAATGCTGAATTAAATATTAATGATTCAAAGCCAGGCGTTCTTGTAGAATGTACTTTCAGAGGTAGACAATGAAAAAGCCTATTTCCATAGTATTAGTTGATGATCACCCTGTAATTACTGATGGTATAAAACAGATAATAGATTTAGATAATGAACTTAAGGTAGTTGCTATATTTAATTCTTTAAAAGAAGCAAAAGATTATATCTTCAAAAACAATATCAATATTGCAGTAATTGATATAAATTTTAAAGATGAACTCTCTGGTCTTACACTGGCAAAACAAATAGATGAAAATAAATCAGGAACTAAAACTATTATATTCTCAATGTTTGATGAAAAGTTCTATGCAAAAAAATGCATAGAATCCGGTGCTTCAGGATATGTAATGAAAAGTCAGTCTACCTCTACACTTATTGAAGCTATAAAACAGGTTCATGCTGGAGAGCATTATTTTAGTAAAGATTTTAAAGATTATGTTTTTTCTATAGCTGCCGGCAAAAAAAATCACAATTATGATTTCAACCTAACACCCAAAGAGTTTGAAATTTTCAGATTAATTGGTAAAGGTAAAAAAAATCAAGAAATAGCTGATATGGTAAACATCAGCATTAAGACTGTCGAGTCTTATAGAAGTAAGATAAGAGAAAAAACAGGAGTATCTAATTTAGCAGAACTCAAAGACCTTGCATATCATTTTGTAAAAGAGGACAGTTGAAAAATAGTAAGTATCAATTTAACTATGAAAAAATATTAAATTGCACAATTATTGGAGTTTCTATCCAGTCTCACTAGAGAAACCGTAGACAGGTTGTTGTTTATAGTAGATCAAATAGCATAGGATATATTTGACTGATCCAAATATTAACATAACTAAGCAGCAATATGATACCAAACAACAGCATCAAGAAAGCAAATAGAAATACCTTTACATTTAACAAAATATTTTATACCCTCAGAAATCCAGAAAGAATGTATCATCATAAAGGAGTTTTAAAATGAACTACTTTATACTTATGCAGGACCCCCGAATTCCACATCAGCCTCATGTAGCACGTTGTCCTGATACCATAGATCCCCTTGATTGGATTAATGGGAGGATAATGCCTGATCCAGGACCAATGGGAGTAAAACTATCACATAAAGAAGAAAGATTTAGAGGTGGCATTATTGGAGGCCTGCTCCCATTGTTTCACCAGTATTTCATTGATGAACTCACAAGGCTGGGGATAGACAACATTCAATACTTCCCAGTGGAACTTGAAGATTCAGAAGGGAATGTTGAGTATACTTACTCATTGGCAAATGTAATTGGTCTCATTGAGGCTGTTAATGTGAATGCAAGTGTAATAAAACCACGAGCATCAGGTGGTCATGGACGACTGTTTTCATTTAAAATTGATCATCATAAAGCCCGGGACCACAGACTTTTTCGTCTTGCAGAGGCACCAACACTTATTATCATAGATGAATATCTTTGGAAAGATATACTGGCTTTCAATCCCCCAGGAGTAATGTTGCTGCCAACTGAGCGATATGATGGGTATTAAAAGTATGGAGCTTTTTTAAACAATAACAACACATTAAACAATCTTTCTTCAATTAGTTTGGCCCCTCTCTCGCCTGCATAGAGGACTCAAACTAAAGAAGCACCGGAATTGTCGCCGGTACTTTTTGTTTGTGCAGATTGGGTAATTGCACCTCTACATGGCCATCATGATCATGTCCTTCGGATTAAGCTTAACTCATTGATTAAGAGCTTCTTTTCTTTCTTTTTTATCTTAAGATTTTCTCCATCTTCTTTCCCTTTGCCAGCTCATCGACAAGTTTGTCCAAATAGCGAATTTTTTGCATTAGTTTGTTTTCTACATCTTCAACTCTAACTCCACAAACAACACCCTTTATCAAATGACAATTTTTATTCATTTCCGGGGCTTCTTCAAAAAAAGTTCTAAAATCAGTGTTTTCATCAATCTGCCTTTCCAGACCGTCTTTATTGTATCCTGTTAACCAATAAATGATTGTATCAATTTCCTCTTTTGTTCTGCCTTTCTTTTCTGCTTTTTGAATATACATTGGATAAACTTTTGAAAATGGCATTGTGAAAATTTTGTTTTCTGACATTTTTTATCTCCATTTATTTGATATAATATCATGCGTAACTCATGTATTGAAACCATTTTGATGAACTGATTATAACCCATTTTTCACTCAAACGGGGCTATGGAAGACCTCCCTTTGCTCCAGAGGTCTTCTCTATCAAACTTCAGCATACTAAAACTATATCTAATGAAAATGGTCTTGTGCAGTCTTATTATAAGAAAGTTAAGAGTATAAAGCAATACAAGTTTAATCAGTGACAAGTAATGCAAGAGATTCAATTGTGAAAATCAGATTGAATTCCTATTTCAAGCAGCTTTCTTAAACCACAATAGCACATCAAAGAGCCTTTCTTCAATTAGTTTGGCCTCTCTCTCACCTGCATCATACTAAAAACACCGATAACTATCGGTGTTTTTTTATGCTATTTTTTTTGAATCTGGATCTCACCTCTGGCACCGGTTTCCCTCCATGAGGGATCAGAGCCTCAAAAGGTGCCAGAGACCGGGCTGCTCAGGGTTTCGCTATCACTTTTCGGTCCCGGCTCAGGGAACAGAGCTGGGACCACCCTTACATCCCTGAGACAGATATAGTTTGCCTCTATGATCTAATGGGAATCCGCCAGGGAAAGAGCATTGGAGTCTCCTTCTGATACGAACGGTATGATTCACCAAACTCATTCACAAGGTCTCTTTCTTCCAACATTGTGGCAAATATAATCCATGTACTCCAGAGAATGTTAAAAAGGAGCCTGTCAGCTGTCAGGTTTGGCATTGACCATATCATCAAGAGCATGAAAAAATAAAGTGGATGGCGAACCCATTTATAGGGCCCCTGAACTTTAAGTGGAAGTTCTTTAGGGTCCTTGTTCTTTATAAGCCGTTTTATTTTGATTGTACCAAAGGGATCAAAGAGTCCAAGAGATTTTACGCCCCAATAGAAACCAGCAATGGAGATAATATAAAGAAGACGTATCAACCAGTAAGCTGCGCCAGTTGCAGATGCAACAGTGTATGTTTCCTGCCACATTGTAATCATCAAAATTAATACTATCCCCGATGTAATTGAATAGAATGCATTAAAATAATCAGGGCTGATATACTCTTCAATCTTTCTGCGAACATCCTTTCTAATAATGATGCTGTGTTGCAAAAAGAAAATCATGCTTAAGGCAGCATCAAATATAAGAGCCTGAGTTGTTGAAAATCCAAAGGATATAGAAAGAAATGGTCCCAAAAAAATAAATGCCGCAAAAAGTAACATAGAACCAGCACCAATGAAATAAGATGAAAATAAATAAAAATAGTTTTTCATGTTTCCTCCTTATTCACTGGCCTGTTCTTTATTATCTGTAGATGTATCTGGGGAATCCCAACAAGAACATCCTTTCATGTCCCCTTTCATCTTTTCAAAGAATGCCTTGAACTCCTGATTCTCCTTCATTTTTAAACAAAATTCATTAAAATCTTTGTTTTCCTCACAAAATTTCTTCATCATACCATAATTCTTTTTCCAATCTTCAAATGAAAAATCTTTACATTTCATTGAATGCCTCCTTATCTTGTTTACCCATATAGACGTATGTTATTGGCTTAAAGATACAGGTGGTAAATTTTTTTTGAATTGTGATTATGGTATAAGTAAATATAGTATAAATGAATGAGATAAATACTATGAGGTAATTTATAATTCAGCTATGAATAATGTGCTAGGCATTACATACTGCCATCAATTCATCATGTTCGTTATAATATGGATCACAGTTACATGCAATAGATTTGTTCATCTTTGCCTTTCCACGGTGTACCCTGATCTTTGCGTTTTCAATTGATATATTTAGAATACCTGCTATCTCCTGATTTGAATGTCCTTCTATCTCTTTGAGAATATAGGCGTCTCTGTACTGTTCAGGCAGTTCTTCAACCAGTGCCAGGTAACAGTCTTTCATCTCCTGTTTTTCTATCCTGTCCTGGACTGAATAGGGCTTTTTCCCTGTCCAGGGATTCTCATCTTCAAGGTACGGTAATATTCCTGTATCCTCATCAGATAAAGGTGAAAGTTTTTTCTCTGCTTTATTATTCTTTCTCAGAAAATCTATAGCAAGGTTTCTGGCTATTGTAAAAATCCAGGTTGATAGAGATGACTCCTCTCGAAATGAAGAGATGTTAAGGAATACTCTGATAAAAACATCCTGAGTAAGGTCTTCAGCATATTCCTCACCGGGATTCCGGGTAAAAAACCGTACTAGTTTTGGATAAAACTCATTATAGATATTTTCAATCTCATATACTGTTTTCATGATTATCTCATATCTCCCAATATTATTTATGACCTACCCATTATGGGGCCAAGAAAATCAGAAATCATTGATCCCATATCATCGGCTTTAATTAAGCCTATACAGCTGACTTTATCATTGTTTTCCCATGTCACAATAGCCATTTTATCTCCTGCCCCAATACCTGCTTTATCACGAAGCTCTTTTGGCAGAACCATCTGCCCTCTCTCATCAATACTGACCATTGAAACCATTTTGCAGCATTGCTGCATACAGCCTGCACCCTTCTTCTTTACATCCATTACATTACTCTCTCTACTATATCAGCAAAAAACAAATATTCAGTTTTTACTGATTTATCTGATTTTTTTTACTATACTGATAATATACACAATGCTTTACAGAATGTCAATAGTGTATCAAAAAGATTTTCTTCAATTAGTTTAAATCTCCTTTCACCTCCATAGGGAATCCACTTGAGATCACAATATGTGAGCTTCATTTACTGATATATCCTCAAAGAAATGTTGTACTCAACTTATGCATTTGGCATTCTTATGTGCATCCTTGGAACACCTTTTATTTCTTTTTTAAACATGGTTTCAACCTCTTTATGATAAAATCTCAACATAGCCATCTGTTCCATTAATCCTGATGATCTGTCCATCCTTTATGAGCTTTGTAGCATTCTCAACACTGACTACTGCTGGAAGTCCATATTCACGGGCAATGATAGCACCATGGGTAATAAGGCCTCCCACTTCAGTGACTAAACCTTTGATAGATACAAATAAAGGAGTCCAGCTTGGATCAGTGAATTCAGTGACTAAAATATCACCTTCTTCAAGATCAGCTTCTTCAAAAGATGAAACAACTCGTGCCCTTCCTTCTACAAAACCAGCTGAAACAGCAAGACCGGGCAATGTATTTTCAGGTATATCACCTTTATCATATGTACCGGTTATTATCTCCCCCTCAGAAGTCATGACCCTTGGTGGTGTCAGCTTCTCATATCCTTTATATTCCTCTTTTCTTTTCTCTATTATTTCATAATCAAGAGAGCCTGTTTTTACAACATTTCTTAATTCATCAAAACTCAAATAATAAATATCTTCAATCTCATTTATAATTCCCCTGGGGAGAAGTTTATCAGCTTCCTTTAACATGGCTTGTTTATATATATAATAACGTTTAATATAAGAAAACTTTGGATACTCACGAAAGCCAATATAATTACGAACCAAACCTGCAATTTTTCTAACTTTCTTTGCCTTTTTTTTACCGCCTGGTAGTTTTTCTACTTTCTCTGCTATTTGCTCAATTCTTCTTTCAGACTCAACCAATCCTTCATCATACTTGACTTTTGATGCATATGGTTCAAAATTCTTAATGTTACTCAAAATTACCGGTGCAATATTGGATGGCTGTTCTATCCAACGGGGAACAGTTATATCAATATCTCCTGAACACCTCATACCATACTTTAACATATAATCCTTAAGAGCTTTATTAAAGGTTTCTCCACCGTCTAACTTTGATATGTCATCAAAAAATGTTTCATCATCAGGATTCTTTAGATAATCAATAATTTCAGAATATTTTCTTGCACTATCTGCAACATCTAAAAGAGCAAATCCCGTTTCAGTAGTAATGCTATTGGGAATTGACATGATAAAAGTATCTGAAGCATTTTTTATTCCCAGCCATTTCTCTATTTTTCTATTGAGCCATTTTTCTGATAATAAAACTGCAGTAAGAGCTCCGGCATTTTCTGGAGTAGCTATTTTGGTTCTTCTATTTTCATGATCTTGTGCAATGAATTGAAAAACTTCATCTCCTGATAGTCTTTCAATATTTTCTTTCATTTTTTCTATTGAGTCTTCTTCTTTAGCTATTAAACCTTTAATGATATCAGGATCATTCTTTTTAAATATTCTATAGGCATTAAGCATTATTGATAATACACCGCTATTATTTTCAGGCTTAATAACTTTGTCTTTACCTTTTGGAAGAGATTTTATCAGCTTCTTATCTTTAATAATTTGATTGATAGAGTTTGTTATTAAATCATCACCAATCATAGCAATAAATTTCTTTGCAATTATTCTTCCTAATGGAGAAGAAAAATCATGAGTCATATCTGCATACAATCTTCCCCCTATTACCTGTGAAGGATAATTTCCAAGAACAGATTTGTAGAAGTACATTCCCAATGGTTTAACTGGTGCTGTCATCATCTGCATATGGCCAGCTGAGACAAAGAGATGAATTTTGCCATCATGATTTTCTCCAAGAGGATACAAAGTTGTGATGGGGCGACTCTGAAGAATATAAATTTTATCATCTTTAATACACCATTCAATATCCTGGGGATAAGAGAAATGACCTTCGATTTTTCTTCCAATTTGTTCAAGTGCAAGAATCTGATTATCACTTAAGGCCGGCTTATTTCTAAGGTTTTCATCTAGGAGACGCTCTTCGGTTCCACTTTCCTTGAGAGCATATATTCCCCTGGTTTTATCTGATATTTTTTTATCGATAATTTCACTATTTTTAACTTTATATACATCTGCACTCACAATTCCAGAAACCAATGCTTCACCTATACCGAAGCCTGCATCGATTGACAACACTTTGCGATTTGAATTTACAGGATCAGCAGTAAACATAATACCGGAAACTTCAGGCATTATCATTTTTTGAACAACAACAGATATATAGACCTTTCTGTGATTAAAATCATTTTGTTTTCTATACATTATTGCCCGATCAGTGAAAAGGGATGCCCAGCATTTTTTTATATGATTAATGATTTCATCAAGACCTATGATGTTGAGGTATGTATCATGTTGACCTGCGAAAGAAGCTCTTGGTAAATCTTCAGCTGTAGCACTGGAACGAACCGCATATGAACTTTCTTCTCCAATCATTTTGTGTTGTGCAGCAACTGCTTCAATAATTTCTTTTGGAATTTTTATATTTTCAATAAACCTTCTTAACTCTTTGGTGATATTTTTTACTTTATCATTTTCAGTTATATGTAATGCTGAAAGTTGATCTAACAAAGAGTTAAAATCATCATTGTTTTCCAGTACTTCTCTGTATGCTTTTGTTGTTAGGCAAAAACCTTCAGGCACATCTATGTTCTCAATTTTAGATAACTCTATAAGATTTGCACCTTTGCCACCGACATCCAAAAGATTTGCCTTACTGCTTTCTTTTAAGTTTATTACATATGAGATCATATCTTCCTCTCTTTTGTATGTGCTCTAACCATATTATTATTTTTTATTTTCTATTCCAAACCTGACCATATTGAGAAAGCTGTTTTTCTTCTTAAAAAATGCTTTCCAGTATTCATCATCCTGAACCTTTTTTTCATCAGTTAATTCAGCTGCCAGTTTCATTCTAAAATATTCTGATATTACATGAACAAGTTCATAGGCTTCATCAGAATCAACACCATCCCTGAGAGACAGCTCCATAAAGAGCTGTTTCATCTGATTTTCTTGTTCTTTATTTTCTTCACCATATTTCTCTTCAAGAAATGTCTTAAACTTAAACATTTCTATTTTCAGTTCTTCAGGAGTTTTATAAAATGCTTCAAAGAGCAATTTAGAAAAATCTGGATTTTTTCTTAAGTAACCGACCTTCATCAATCCTGTTTTTTCTTTGGCCTCAAAAAAATCTTCATATTCTAATAAAGATTCATCAGTCTTTTCACGAGCCATTATTTCATAACATCTTTCCAGAACACTGATGTAGAGATTTTTCTTGCTTTTGAAATGATGAAAGATAAGGGCCTTTGATATACCTGCTGCTTCTGCCAGCATTGCAGTGGTAGTATTTACATATCCATTTTTAACAAATACTTTAAAACAGGCATCGAGAATTTTTTCTTTTTCATATAGCTGAGTTGGCAATTGAAGACCTCCAAAATATTTTACTAACCACTGATCAGTAAAATATACAAAGATACTAACCAATGGTCAACATAAAATCATGGGAATTTAGTATTTTGGAGTAAAAATTGAAGGGGGGGAGCTCATACTTCGCATTCTAGTTGGAGAATATTTAAGCAATTAATGCCCTATTAATCTGAAAACTAAAGGGCTTTTTTATCAATAGGCTTTCTCTTCTTTCTAAGACGAAACTCTGACATAGGAGAATGCAATAATAGATAAGGTTTATATCTGTGTTAACATCAAAATCAGTTTCACTCATGTTAACATTCTCTAGGCATAGTTTAGGAATAAAGTTTCTATAGTTTATTATATTCAGGTAGGTAGAGAAATATGTTAGTCCAAGCTAATTTTTATGGTATTATGGTTGGGTGTACATAACTTTTTTGGTTGGGGAGCAGAAAAATGGTCTTAATATTTGAAAAACAAAAATTGACAATGCAATCTCTTAATTATAAAATAAACAGAATGAAATAATAGCAAAAATAAATAAAAGGATTAGTAATATAAAGCTTATGGATTTATTAATTGAGGATATACTTGATCTTGAAAATGGTAAACTGTTAAATGCAGCAGAAATACTAAAAAATGATGAAGAATATTTATTCAACCTAAGAATGAAATTAGAAAGTGATTACCAGCAACAAAAAAAAAATTATGTATGTGCGTTCTGCTATCAATATCTAAAACTAAGAGGTGGAAGTGGCACTCAACAAATACTACACTTTGCTCATCTTAAAAACAGTGACGACTGCCCTATTAAAAGCCAGACGAAATTAACAAAAAAAGAAATACTATTTTTACAATACAATGGATTTAAAGAAAGTGAAAGACATATAAAACTAAAGAATAGACTATATGAAATAATATCTATAGATAACAGATTTTCAAATCAAAAAATTGAAGAAATAGTAAAAGATAATAATGGACGAAAAACATGGAAAAAACCTGATGTTCAAGGAAAATATTATGAATTGCTAATTGCTTTTGAGATACAGTTAAACACAACCTTCTTAAGTGTTATTGCATCTAGAGATTTGTTTTATACTGAAAATAATATACCAATTGTTTGGCTATTCGATAATTTTGATACTGAAAATACTAAATTTATGGAAAAAGACATTTTTTATAATAATAATTCAAATGCCTTTGTATTTGACGATGAATCATATAAAATTTCCAAATCAAGAGAAAGTCTACATTTGAAAGTTTTTTACCAAAAACCAATAGAAAATAATTTATCAATTGATACCAAGTGGAAAAATGAAATTATAGATTTTGACCAAATGACATTTAATTATAATAAACTTTACTATTATGACTACAGCTACAATAAAAAGAAAATAAAATATTCTATACTAAAAAAATCAATTTTTATATTTATCGAAAGTTTTCCAAATAAACATATTGATATCAATGAGTTTAATGAATATATTCATGATTTATCGAATTATAATTTGCAGAATTGGAATGAGAGAAAGGATTTAAAAACTATAAGAATTTTATTCTGTGTTTTTCATTCAATAAAAAACCGACAAGTTTATGGATTTAAATATAAAAACATAATTCAATTAATTGACTATGTATATCAACATTTCAATCAAGTTTACTGGTTATTATTAGAATTCATCAAAAGTGGAAAACATGAAAATAGCATTCTAATAGATGATAAGAAAAATACATTTAAAAGAATAAACCAAAAATTTAAAAACCAACAAATTATAAATGAAACAAAATACACAGAATATATGCAATATTTTTTTTCGGAAATTAAACAAATTCCAAAATGAATCATCACTCTTGTGTTAAATTACAACAAAAGGAATTAATAATGCCAAATATAATAATTAACCACAACAACAGACCTTTAACTTTATACAAACCGAAAGTATCACTTTACTTAACATCATATACAGTATTAGTAAGTGATTCATGGGATTATATTGAAATGTATTTAAAAAGAAAGAATCAAAAAAAAGCAATATTTTTTGGAAGCAAGCAAAAACTTTTATGATGCATATCAATATTTACCTAAAGGTTCAAAAGCTCTATTAGGATATTATTGTATACTTAATGCATCAAAAGCATTTTTAGAAGCAAAAAATATTCAATATGAAAATAAACATGGGGTTGGAGGAGAAAAGATTAAGAATAAAACTGCTTTATCTAATGAACATGTGATATATTATTCAAATGGAATTTTAGGGGAATTATGCAAATACTTTGGTGAATCCAATAATAAAAACAGATATAGCTTAAAAGATCTACTCTACAACCTTCCATTTTGTCATAGAGCATATAAACTTACATTCAAATCGCAAAAAGAACTTTTTATACCTATTGATAATCCAATCTTTATATTGAATAGTGAAAACAATGAGGCATGGTTTGAATGTGAACTTCAAAAAAAAAGCCAAACTAAAATAACTATTAATGACATTGGCAAAGGTTGGGAAAGGTTGGGAAAGAAATTTAATAAATACCAACAAGTATATTCTAAGAAGAAAAAAAAGGTTTAAATATAATTCTAAGCTAACAAATTTCACGAGTTACCATAGAAAGATAAGAGAAAGAATTAGCTATATCTATGGACCTTATAGATTATGGTATCTCAAAAAAAATATTGAAAACAATAACTCAATAATTAATAGATCTACAATGACAATAACATTTGGGGCACTTCATCGATTATCTGAACTTGAAAGATATGCGCCTGACATTCTAGATAGGCACTTCAACAGTGATCACAACTGGTTACTATCTGAATTTATTTCTATTGCAATACCACAGTTTATAGACGAATTAAGTTGTGAATTAACAGGTCAAAATTTTCAAATGCCAGGAAAAAGAATTTATGATTATATTCCCTTAAAATTGAAGAATTCACTCTTATAAAAACTCCAAGAACGATAAGATATCTTCTTTCTCTTTTTTTAAGGAACTATTTGTAATATCAATGGCTGGTTGAAAAATATTCATATCCACTTCAAAATGATTAAATTCATTCAATAATGTTTTTCTGGATAATAGAAAAATCCTACTATTTTGAACTTCAGGATCATTTCCATTAAATGCCTTGTTAATAATACTTGATAACATTTGATATTTATTAGTCATGATTGAAAACTTATCTACTAATTTTTTTTCAACTTTCAGTCTTAAATATAGATATGTAAAAGTATGGATAAGAGTTTTATTAAGAAGAGGATAATAAACTGAATCAATAATTTCCTCATCTGTGATATGAATTTCCAGAATGTCTTTTGCAGACAATTCTAAAGGAGAACTAATTATACTTACTTCAAAAAGCTCATTATATATTTCAGAAAGATCATGAGTTATTTCATTGTAACCATGCATTAAATCAGTAAGTTTTTCTTTTATATCCATTTTATTTAATATTTGAGAAAGTCCTCTCATAAAAGGAATCATTGATATTAGATAATACTTTTCATTTTTAATAACCTGCAATACATCTTTTCTTAAAAAATTTAACAATTCATGTAGATACAACAAGAATTTATGTTCATTTTCTGATATCTCAATAAAACCATTTTCCTCGTCCTGAGTATTATTTAAAATATATAGATTATATGAATTTTGTTTTTGATGTTCAAGCAATCTGATTAGGTCAAGATTATGAGTTAGTATAATTTGTTTTTTATCTTTAAGAAATCGAAGAATTGCATATGTAATTTTATTTTTATAAATTGAATCAAAACTAGATATTGGATCATCAAGTATCACTATAGAATTTTCAACCCTCTTAGCTTTAAGTAATTCAAAAGCTAGGGATATAAAATTCTGTTCACCTGTACTTAGATATAATTCATCTCTTCTTTTATTTAAAAATTCTTTATTTCCTAGCAAAAGAACCAAATTTTTATCATCATCTCTTTTCAATTCAACTTTTTGACTCAAGCAATCATTAATAAATTTCTCAATAAAAAGGGCATCATCATCTGAAAATTCTAATTTCTCTTTTTTTAACTGCTCATATTCATTATGATTGTTAAGTAACTGAGAAGTATTTAAACAATTAGCGAAAAAATTCATAATAGAATCATTAAAGATCTCAATATATTTTTGAATATCTACCTTTAAGGATTCTATAATTTGATAATCATCTTTATTAATTGCTTCTAGTAACTTTATCTTAATATCAAAGGGATCTCCCTCCCCAACTACTTTGAGTATTGAATTAAATATTTTTTTTGTTTTTTCATCAAGAGAATTATAATTATTTTCTCTGGTAATTTTTTTTTCAGATAATAATTGTGCAGGTTCTATTTCACTGTCACAAACAATACAATCATTAATATTATTATATTTTTCTAAAATAATAACTGCATCATCGTTTTGTTCAATTTTATGAATGACTTCATTACCTGAAATATCTTCGCTTCCAAATTCAATTATTTTTTTCAAAATACATCTTTTAGAACTAAAATCTGAAACAAAAAAGATGAATTTTTCATCAAATTCATCTTCTTCAATATGAGTTTCACCTAAACTAGAAGTAATATCGATAAAATTTGACCTATCAATATCTTTTCCTTTTGATCTATTATTAGCTAAATCACAAACAAAATCATATATATCTTGATTTTCAATATATGATAAAATAGAATTACTTTTACTAGTTATTTGAAAAGTCTCTTTCAAACCTGGAATTAAAATATGTTGAAATAAATTATTAAAATCAATATCAATTTTCTTTTTTAATTCGTACTCTTTTAAAACATTATCACCTAAGACAAAATCTTCTGTTTCACCTTTAATAATATTTCTTCCATTTTGATCATTAATTACATGAAAGGGGTTAATTTCTGATTCATGAGTATATTCAGTCTCATTTAAAAATAAATTATATTCTGAATTATTATCACGATTTAATATTTTTGCAATTGTAGATTTCCCTGCACCATTAGGTCCATATATAATGGCAATTCCATCATTAGAAAAACTAATTTCATTATAAGTATTTAAATCTAAAAAGTCTTCAGTGAGAATATTCTCTTTTGATAATTTATTTATTTTAATATCCATAAATTCCTATAGTTTAAAAATCAATCATATTTATCTTTCACATTTTTCATTATATAGCTATTCAATCCCTTTCCATTTTGTGCCAATTGTTTCATATTTTCAACATGAATTTCACCTGCAATATTATAGCTGTAAGAATAAATCTTTCCAGATGAAAATTCAACACTAATTGATGTCTTATTTAATTCATATCTTGAAATACCTGAACCACCACCTAAATTTAAATAATCTTCCATACTTCCTCCAAATTAAATTTTTATAATTAAGTTTTTACCCTCTATGATCAGCCCCCATACAATAAAAACACCCATCAGCTTCACGGTATAACTCTCTAGCCGTCCTCATTGCCTCTGTATCTGAGTAAGCATTGAAATCAACTCTGTTAGCCCTAACAGGTAAGAATGAACAATACTCTACCTTGTGAACTTCATTATCACCAAATTTATTAACACAGTACTTTATCATTAGATTTCCAATTGCTTGCTGACACTTCAATATACGAAATCCCTCTAGAAATGTCTTCAGAGAAAACCCTACAGTGAGATAAAAAAATCCCTATCTACTGTAAAATTATAAAAATAAAATAATTCTGGATGAATGCCCAGTAATTATTAACAAGAAATTGATTGGAGAGATGCATCTTTAAAAAAATTGAATGAAGAATTCAAATGCCTTTCAAGCAATGATTAAACACAATCTTAATTTCTGATAACTTCATGTGTATTATTCTAATTTCTAATCAATATATTTCTTATAACATAAAATCCTTCTTCTTTACGATGTTTAATTGTATCAAAAGGAGTTTTACCAGTTTTATTTTTAAGACTAACAATGGCACCTTTGTTTATTAAAAAAGCAGTAGAATCAATGTTCTTCCTTCTAACAGAAAAAAATATTGGAGTTTCACCTTTATTATTCTTTTTATTTATATCAAAACCTGACCTAAAAAGATAATTAATTATACGTAAATTATACCCTTCTGCAGCATAGTGAAGAAGAGTTGAATTATCAATGTTTCTAAGAAATAAATCTGCTTTTTTACTTATTAAATATTTAAAAATTTTATCTGACTTTTCATAGTAATGCCTGAAAGAATACATTAATGGTGATTTACCATATCTGTCTTTTAAATTCAGTTTAGCGCCAAGCTTAATTAATATTTTGATTGAATATAAATCACCGCCTTGTACTGCACTATGTAGATAGTATTCCTTATTTATGATTAAAGAATTTAGAACATTTTGACCTTTATTAATCAAATATTTCAAAATTTGATCATCACCTTTTTTTAATATATAATGAATTGGAGTTTCATTCTTTTTATTTTTAAGATTTACATCTAGTCCTTTATTGTATAAATACTTAAATATATGAAATCTATTTTTATAACTAGCTATATGCAATAATGTTTCACCAGAGTTATTCTTTTGAAAAATATTGCTTCCATTGGCAATTAAATATTTAATAGAATCTAAATTACCGTTTTTCACCGCATAAAAAATTGGAGTGTTACCTTCAGCATCCTTTAAATTAATGTTATTTTTATAAAATTCAATATATTTAAACATTACAGCATTATTATTTCCCTGTATTGCACAATGTAAATACAATTTAGATCTTTTATTATTAATTCTTTTTTTTATCTTAGTTATAAGAGTATTATTAAAACCATTTTTCAAAGCATAATGTAATGAATTAAATCCATGGTTATCCATAATATTCAGATTTGAATTATTTTTTAAAAGTATTTTTATAATTTCAACATTTCGCCTGTAATTCAAAGCTATCATCAATGCTGTTTGCCCCTTTTTATTTATCAAGTTTACATTCGCTTTTTTGGTTAATAAAATTACTGCTGATTTATAACTACCATTCATTGCTGTATAATGTAATGGTGTATCACCATTAATAGTTCTTGAATTAAGTAATTCTTTAACAGCTAATTTATCAACAACAACTGGCACATCATGATAAGAAGCGATATGAAGAGGAGTTTCTTTTTTATTGTTAAGTGATTTAACATCAGCACCTTTAGCTAAAAGCATATTAAGTACTGACCAATCAGAAGAAACATATTTACTCTCTTTCCATGTTAGAAACAAAAAACTACGAGCAAAATTTACATCTACAGTTAAACGATGTATAGGCTGTTCCCCACTTTTATTCCGTACATTTACATTGGCACCATTATCTAATAGATATTTCACAATATGCTTAAAGTTATACATAACAGCATAATGAAGTGGAGTAATACCATATACTGTTTTAGCATTAATATCACCACCAGCTTTATGGACTAATTTAACATTCTCTAGCTTTCCACTTCGTACTGCTCGATGCATTGGATCGCCATCATAATATGTTTTAACTTTAATTTTAGCACCCTTCTGAATTAATAGTCTTGAAACAGAAGAAGAACATCTAAGTAATGAAGTATGTATTGGTCTATTCATCATGAAGTCTGGAGCATTCACATTCCCACCAATACTAATTAAATAATGAGCTGAAGAGCAAGAGCTTGTATTCAAAGCTAATTGCAATGGAGTTAAAAAAGAAATATTAGTATTAAATTTTGTTTTTTGATTGAGATTTGCACCTCTCTTAAAAAGATATTTTATAACTTTTACATTATCAAAATATATTGCAATATGCAGTGGAGAAAGACCATATTTATTATAATTATTAATATTTTCTTTTGTTAAAATGGAATTTAATTTTTTAAAGTTTGATTCTTTTATTGCAGTAACAAGTGGAGTATGAGAAAAAATTGTACCACTATATGTTACATTAAATAGTATTCCTATAATTATTAGTAATAATATAATTTTTTTCATTTATTAAAACCACCATTGAATAAGTATTATTAATTATTTCTTTTTATATAATTGATTCAAATCCATTATTCTTTTCAATTTGTAATTCAGAGTATTAAAAAGATAAAAGGTAATAACTTTATTCTCAAAGGCTTGCACCAATAATTCGTTAGCACTATGAATATTATAATTGATGCAATTATCTTTAATTTTGATTATTTTCTTCCAGCTATTATTAACATATACAAGGGTGTTCTTATCATTAGAATCAAACATACCATTTTTATTAGTATCTTTGACAATTATTTTAAAAAGGTTTCCATTAAGTTTAATTTTGTTATATGCACCTAAAGGAATGTATTTCTCTAAAATCAGAACATCAGATTTAAAAAGTAACCATTTATTATTTGATTTAGTATTATAAATAAGAAAATTAATATTTTCACCCGATGGTGAATGAGCTGTTGGATTAAACCCATGTCCTTTAAATTGCTCTTGGTTACTTGAATATGATTTAAATGCAACTTTATTTTTATCTATCTGGCTTTTGTAAATATCGAAAATCATATGATTTTTTTTATGATAAACATTTCCAACAGATATATGCTCTTTGATTTTTTCTTTACTCTTTAGTTTTGAATTGTCTACGATTTTAATTTGATTGTTCGAAGACATCCAATATTTTTCAATTGCTTCAACAACAAATATAATTATAACAATAATTGATACTATAAAAAATATTACATGATTAAGTCTTTTAACAATCTCAGAAATTTCATTAAATGATTTCATATGCACATTCTCACAAATATATTAAATTATTTAGTAAACTGATATTCTACTATTTTCTTATTAGTTTCAGTAACAACATAACCAAATGTAATTTTTATTTTTTTAAACATAGATCCTTAAAAAAATAATGATATTATTTACCGTATTCTTTCCATTAAGTCCTTATAATACCTACTCTTTCTTATAGATGCCAGATCCTTATCAAAATTGATTTGATAATAATCATTATAACCACTTGCAATAGCCTTTTTTAACATAGCAATAGCTTCTTGCTTTTTGTTCTGCAATGCATAAATACAAGCAATATTATATAGAGCAGTTCCGGAGTTTTTCTTATACCTCAATGCAAGGTTAAAATATCTCAGAGCCATAGCATATCTTTTTTCTTTATAATATATTTCACCCAGCATTATGGAAACTGATGATTTCTGATATGATAATAAACTATTAGAAGATAAAGCCATGTTTAGAAAATAAAATGCTTTTAAATTTTTATTGTATATCAAATATTTTTTTGCTGCTACAAAAAAGCCGTGGCCATTATATGATGCACCATTTTCAAGATATAAATTTGCCAGTGCCAGATTCCCCGCCATTAAAGCATATTCTAGTGCAGTTCGTCCCCTTTTATCCTTTATATTTACATCTGCCCCTTTTCTCAGCAACATTCCTGCAATCCAAGATACAAAGAATTTTCTTTTATAAAGAGACAAAGCCATGAGCATTGTTCTGCCATTAGCATCCTGTCCGTTGATATCAGCACCAGAATTCAACATAAGTAACAGAGTATTTTGAAATCCCTGAATATCCATATATTTATCAGAAACTGAAGAAAGAAGATAAAACAATGCTGGTGTTCCTTTTAGGCTCTTAGCATTGACATCAGCCCCGGAAACAATAAGTTTTTGAATCTTATCCATCCATCGATGTCTTCTTAAAAGCTCATGCATAAGAACAGTTCTTCCTTGTTTATCCCTGGCACTTATTTTAGCTCCCAATTTTAAGAGAAAGTCTGTATTATCTTTACTGTGTATCCTTGTATTTATAACTATATCTCTCACAAGCATTAAAGGGGTAGATCCAATAAAATTACCCTTATCAATATTCTTCATTTTTTTAATATACCAAGCATAATCTTCAATATATTTAAAACTATTTGCCATAAAATGCAAGGGAGTCATTCCATTTTTATCTACAACATCTGGTTTAAGATTTTTTAAGAGTTTCGTATATTCACGAACTTTCCAGTTTTTTGTTGCATAAAAAAAACGAAATTTAATAAAATTCTTTTTATAATTCTTTTCTCCTTTGATCCCCTGTTGCTCTAAATATTTATGAAGCTTTTTATTCCCATTTACTTTTGATAAAATAAGGGGACTACATCCAGCCTTTCCAATAACCTTTAATGAAGCGCCTGCTTTGTGAAGCATTTTTACAACTTCAGTAAATCCTTCTTCTGAAGCCCACATTACTGCAGTCCAGCCATCATTATCTTTCAAATTCACCTCTGATCCATTCTTAATAAGAAATTTAACAAGAGACAATGAACCATTGCGAGAAGCAGCCATAAGAGGAGTAATATTATGTCTATTACCAATATTCGGATTGGCTCCATGATCAAGGAGTATCTTTGATTTTATTAAATTATCGTTAAAAACAGATTTCATAAAAGCTGTATTTCCATAAGAATCTCTGGCATTTACTTTAATGTTAAATTTTAAAAGCAATCTAGTCTCAAGAGGATTAGAACTAAACAGAGACGTCTGCCCCAATCTGTTCTTTTTATTAATACTCAGTAATCCAAAAATTTTCTTTTTGTTCACCAACCCTCTTTTAATAAGATCATCATAACTTTTAAATTTCAAGGAATACCTTTTTCTCAATATAAGATCTAAGACCTCTCTATCCTGATGCCTACATGCAAGACCAACAGCATTCTGGCCACTGAATGAATTAAAAGATACTATAGCTCCTCTGTGTAATAAAAAGTCTACTGCATGTATATTATTTGATTTCACTGCATGCATTAGAAGAGTATATCCATTTTTATCTCTGATATTCATTGATATCCCCAAAGATAAAATCATCTCGATTGTATTATAATGATGCTTTTTCATAAGTAATTTGATAATAGTAACCAATTCATCAGGATTCCTGATTCCATTTTCCAGGTAAAATTTCAATAGTGATGAATCAGGTTTATAACCAGAATATTCAATAACAGATTGTTTTCTTAAATTTAGGGCTGATATGTCTGCTCCATTCTTTATAAGATATCTAACAATGGTTCTTTTTTTCCCAAACTCGTGAAGTAGTGTGTTGCCATAAAAATCCCTAAGGTCAATTCTGGCTCCCTGTGATATTAGGTAAAAGAAAACTACATTTTTTTTGGCCATAAACAAAGGAGTCTGTCCATAGACATTTCTTGCATTAATATCAGCTCCTCTTTTCATTAAAATCTTTATAGTTTCAGTACACTTGGCATAATGAAGTGGAGTGTTCCCCTGTATATCCTTCTGTTTATATGAAATACCCTGAGAAAAAAGAAATTTCAAATTACTCCTTTCATGAGATGTCAATACCTGGCCTTTCAACATTGATGATATATAACCAAGCCCATTCACATCTTTGGCATTTCTGTTAATTTTATGCTTAAGAAACAATTTTATAAGTTCATGCTCTTTTCTGGCTGCACTATATCCGAAATGATATAAACTACTTCCTTGACGAGATGTTTGTATAAGAAGATGTAGTACATTGTAACCCCTTATATTCTGTATATTTATCTGAGCCCCTTTGCTAATGAGATGATATATTATGCTTTTAAAATCCTTTCTTTTTTTTGAGGATTTTTCCCACCTGTACTTCTTAACAGCCATCATAAGAGGAGTATCTCCATTGTAGTCTACAAGATTGATATCAGCTCCCCTATTTATTAGAAATTTTACTGATTTAATATTACCAGATATAACTGCAAAATGAAACAGGCTGTTCCCTCTACCAATTTTGCCATTTACTGCAATATTATTATCAAAGAGGTATTTCATAATATTGATTCTTGATATATATGCAAACTGTTTCATATATTTAGTCTTCATCTCTTTTCTAAGATCTATAAAGGGCTTTTGGGAAATCAGATATTTAAAGATGTCAGGTTTATTCAAAGCAATAAAAAAAATATGAGTATCATATTTACTGACCAAATCAAGAGAAGCTCCATTCTTAATGCAATATTTAACTCTATCAAGATTGCCATTCTTCACAGCTTTCACAAGATCCATATCAACTAGGGCAGAAATACAGTTTTGCTTTGATGATGAAGTTAATAGCATTTTATAAATTTCTTTATATCCCTTTGCTCGGGCGATAACAGCAGGATGTCTTTTCATAACATTGTAACGACCGTCTCTATCTCTCCCTGTATAGTTCCTTTTTATATTGGCACCTTTTTTCAATAAGAAATCCACTATCTCTCGATTTCCTAAACGGACTGCATAACTAAGAGGTGTATGGTACTTACCAAATCGATTTACATCAGCACCCTTATTTACCAGATATCTGACAAATTTCAGATTTCCTTTTTCAACAGCTTCATGAAGGGGACCATCCCGAAACTTCGGACTATTAATTTCAACCCCTTGCTCCACAAGGAACTTTGCTACATCAATTTTTTTGGTTTGTATTGCTGAAAGAATATCAAAGGCATCAAAAGGAACATCATTCTTTAAAAGTATTTTTATGAACTGAGGATTGCTACTCTTAAAGGCTGTTTGTTTATACCTATAAGAACTTGTAAACCTACTTTTAAAAGGAATATTTTTCTTAACCAGGTATTGCAAAAAAACTATTCTATTTTTTTTTATTATCCTGTTAATTATACTATTATATCCCCTACCTGAGACAGACCTATAATAAAAAATGTTAAGAAGCTTAAACATTTCAAAATAATTTCGGTCTATGGTAGTCAGCATTGCCTTTTGAGTTTTAAAGGGTGATGTAATTCTATACTGTACGCTTTTTGATAAAAGATATTTAACCAGTTTTAAATTTCCTGTTTCAACAGCATCTAGCAATGGATTACCTACTGAAGCTCCATTCTCAAGATAAAACCTTACTTTTTTTAAGTTACCCTTTCTCACTGCCTTTTGAAATGCCATAGTCTTTCTTGTTAGATCAGTTGCCTGTCTTCTACCTGCCTTAACAAGAAGGTTATAAATTCTCTTGAGATTTTGTTTTCTGGCATATTTTATTGCCCTTGACGATAGAACATCAACCTTTGCACCATGATCAAGAAGATATCGTATAATGGCTTCATCCCTTCCCTTTACTGCAAAATAAAGAGGAATATCATTATTGTGGTTAATATTGGCACCTTTACCAATAAGGTATTTAACCACAGAAAAGTGCCTATTTAAAGCAGCACTACTCAATGGAGAGTAATCACCATAACTTGAATTGACATTAAGACCAGTGTCAATGAATAGCTTAACTATATCCAGTCTTCCATAATAGGCTGCATAAGAAAGAGGGTTCAAGTGTTCATTATAAAGAAGTTTATAAAGTACATCAATATCAGCATTATTCTTCAAAAGGAGTTTCACAATCTCAAGAGTTCCATACTTCATAGCATAAAAGAGTGGAATTGTTTCATGATTTTGATAATTGCTATTAGGATTTAAATACTGAGCTCCTCTTTTCATTAGAAGTTTAACAATTTCAACCTCTCTTTCCTTGATAGCAATATTAAGGGGACTTAGATGACTCCCATTTTCTACATTAATATTTGCTCCCCTTTTTATTAGAAACGAAGCTGTATTATAACTATTGGCTTTAAGAGCACAATGTAGAGGAGTGTCTCCTCCCCTGTTTTTATCATTTATATTATCATTGCTAGCCAATTGCTTAAGTGCAAATACATTATCAGTTATCGCATACCAGTGAACATTTGTACCATGATTGTTATTTTTAAAAATTTTTAAGAAGTCACCATCATTTTTATTTCTAAGTTTTTGCAATGCACCATTTTTTATAAAGTAAAAAAGCATCTTATAATCACTTCTTAATACTTCAGAGAAAACGGTTTCATTTCTTTTTATTCTAACATTGATATCAGCACCATGAACCAAAGCCTCTTTTATCTTTGAGTAAATCTTCAACTTCACCGCCTTCAATAACATTTGCTGGTAATAGCTCTTTGAGCCATATGAAGATTTTTTATTAAAATAGTTTTGCTTGATAATATTATTTTTCATACTAAAAGCATTAAAATTTTCAGTTAGAAAATCAGCTTTGTTGTTTTTAAAAGTGCATCCTTCAACTTTAAAGACTTTTGTATTTTTATTGTTTCCAAGTAAATATGACACATTGGGAGTTTCATATCGATTGTATGGTTTTCTTTGATAATTATTATAAAATAATGAATTTCTTATCACAAGATTCTTTGAATGTTTTATTTGAAAAAGTCTTCTGAAACGGTTATGATTGAAACTGGAACCATTAAATAAAATATCAGATGATGTATTTATATAAACAGCATATTCAGTACAATGGTGGATCTGAGAGTTAATAAATTTTAAACCCTTTACATTTGACATATGAAGACCAAAACGACCGCTTCCAAATAGAATTGTTTTTTTAATAGAGATATTTTTGCAAGTATCCAGTTCAATGACTCCTGTCCAGCATCCTTGTGGACTCTTTGTATGACCAAAAGTAATATTCTCTATCTGGATATTTTGGGAGTTTACCAGTTTAAATACCAACCCATAACTTGAAGTATTAAGAATTCTAACTCTCCCTTTGCCTATAATATGAAGATTTTTCAAATTTTCAAAGACAGGATATTTTCCATAACGAGGCATAGAAATAAAACCACTATTGATTTTATCAAGATCTTTATAGATTAAGTAATCACCACTTTTCATTATTATATTTCTATTAGGCCCAATAGCCTTAAGAAATTCATAGCTATTTGAAACATATATAGTTTTGATTTTATTCCGGGAAATAAGAGGAGAGGAAATCGCTAAAAAACAAATAATTAATGATAAGACTTGAATTCTTTTCATCGTAAGAATCTAATCTCCTTTTAATTTTAAGAACATTTAACTGATTCAAGAATATTCATAATTAATATGTTAATGCAACAATTTTTTAAAAGAATAAGCTACCTCTACGTACATATTTATTAGTATCGATATTATGCCTTCATTTATTCCAATTTAAGTATAAATGTCTATATATCTTTGAAGATTGCTTAACTGAGCGTTGGGGAAACCAGAAAAAGCACAAGTTCACCTAGACTTGCATCGAAACATCGCCTAGACTTGCGTCGAAACATCGCCTAGACTTGCGTCGAAACATCGCCTAGACTTGCGTCGAAACATCGCCTAGACTTGCGTCGAAACATCGCCTAGACTTGCGTCGAAACATCGC
>Ga0209692_10001752_pt1:17500-27477 | contig 27477 bp, 28 predicted proteins | sample tdDd472_FD_187129 | JGI IMG/M metagenome (GOLD analysis project Ga0209692, IMG submission 187129) | Marine sediment microbial communities from the Atlantic coast under amendment with organic carbon and nitrate - tdDd47.2 (SPAdes)... | ecosystem: Environmental > Aquatic > Marine >... | reverse complement strand
TGTTCGTCCAGCCGAGACCGAACCGCTGGGGCACGACAAACGTCGCGCAGCGGCCCTCGGTGTCGAACGTCGAGGCGTCGTCGCCGCCGCCATCCGTGCCGCAGGACGGCGCCGCGGCGAGCGTGACGAGGGCGAATGCGGTCAGGGCGCGCTTCATGCGACGGCTCCTTCGTCGTGGGCCGCGAGCGCCGCGGTCAAGGTGCGCTGGTCGGCCTCGCGGGCGCGAGCCTCGGCGAAGAAGTCGCGCAGCAGCAGGCGGGCGGCGGAGACCTCGCGGACGCTGTTCAGCGATCGGCGCAGCTGGCCGGCGCCCCACAGGCCCTTGCTGAAGTAGCCCATGACCCGCTTGAGCTTCCCGAGGGTGCGGCGCCCGTTGCCATCACGTGCGAGGTCGTCGACGTAGGCGAAGAGCAGGCGCTCGCGGTCCGCGAGGGTCGGCTCGACGAACGGCTCGCCGCGCAGGTCGGCCGAGATCCGAGCGAGGCACCACGGGTCGGCCATCACGCCGCGGCCGACCATCACGCCGGCAGCGCCGGACGCCTCGAGGGCCGCGCGGGCGCTGGCCGGGTCGACGATGTCGCCGTTCACGAGCACGGGCACGTCGACCGCGTCGACGACGTGGCGCACCTCGTGCCAGAGCGAGTCGTTCTTGTAGCCGTCGGACTTCGTGCGCCCGTGCACCGCGATCATCTTTGCGCCGACCTTCACGGCGTCGGCGGCGATCTCGGGGGCGGTGTACTGGTCGTGGTCCCAGCCGAGCCGCATCTTGACGGTCATCGGCACCGAGATGGCGCCGTGCACCGCGTCGAAGATCTCGTGGGCGAGCGCGCCCTCGCGCATCAGCGCCGAGCCGGCGCAGCCGCTGGTGACGCGCTTGGACGGGCAGCCGAGGTTGATGTCGACGATGTCGGCGCCGAGGGCCTCGCAGTGGCGAGCGGCCTGGGCCATGCGGTCCGGGTCGCGGCCATAGATCTGGATCGACACGGGGTGCTCGCCCGGGTCGAGCTCGGCCATGCGCCACGCGTTCTCGACGTCGCGGGTCAGCGCCTCGCTGCTGACGAACTCGGTGACGGTGAGCCCGACGCCGCCGAGGCTGCGGATCACCCCGCGAAAGGCACGATCGGTCACTCCCTCCATCGGCGCGAGCGCGACGGGCGGGTCGATGGGGATCGTATCGATGCAGAACGAGCGCATGGCCACCGAGCGCAGGGGACCGGGATCCGGTGGGTTAGCGAGAGCGCGCCGGCTGCGCAAGCGGCGATCCGGCCCGGGTCGTCAGATCGACCCGCGATCCGGCACGTTCTCATTCGCATCGGGATCTTGCGCGACACCGCGGACCCCGTCACCTTCTGAGCATACCCGGGGTGAACATGAGCTGGACACGCGCCATCTTTCGACTCGTCGGGGTCGCGCTGGTGCTGGGCCTGAGCACCGCGGCCCTCGCGACGACGATCGCTCCCGGCTTCACGGCGCCAATTCGCCTGGCGGGCACCGCCGGCGGCGACGAGCGCGCCACCCGCTTCGGCGTCAGCCCCGACGGCGTCTGCACCGGCTGGATCCCCGGCGCGCCGCAGCACACCTTCGACCTGACCGCCGCCCAGGACCTGCGCATCGCCGTCTCGGCCCCCGCCGACACGACCCTCGTGCTGCGCGGCCCCTCGGGCCTGCGGTGCAACGACGACGCGAACGGCCACGACCCCGCCCTCGCCGGCACCTTCGAAGCCGGCCGCTGGCTCGTGTACGTCGGCAGCTACGAGCGCACCGCACGCACCGCGTACACGCTGACGGTCACGCCCCGCTGACCCGCCACGCGCCTCTCACGCCCCGCAGGTCGATTCCCCTGCACTTCGCCGTTGACACCGCCTCACGGGGTTGTGTAGAACCGCCGTCCCTCGTCGGGGTCACGCGCTCGCGCGCCCCCGCAGGGTGACCTTCCGGTGTAGCTCAGTCGGTTAGAGCGGGTGGCTGTTAACCACTAGGTCGTAGGTTCGAATCCTACCGCCGGAGCTTCATAAGGCCCAGGCTAGTCAGCCTGGGCCTTTCTCTTAACAGGACCCTCGTCGGCGTCGCCGGCGGGGGTCTTGACGTTCTTGCCCTGCCGGCGGGGGTTTGCGGGCGGTCGGTGTTCGACGCAGGTGCTCTCTGGTCGGGCGGCGCCAGAGTACCTCGCCTCGTCGCCGGACCCCGAGCGGTGCTCTCTGAGGGCTCTTGGGCCTCAGAGACGCCTCCAGACGCCGAAAAGCCGGTTCACACCAGAGAGTCGATGGTTAGCCCGGCGAGAGTGGGACAGCCGGAGGCCACAAAATGCCTCCTTGACGCGGGCATCCTTTGTGCCCAATATACCCCTGCCCGGGTATGGGTACTATGCGCTGCCGAGGAAACGCCCCATGATGAGCCCTGACACGAAAGAGAAGGTCGAAGCCCGCCTCAAGCGGGTCGCCGGGCAGATGTCCGGCATCCAGAAGATGGTCGAGGACGACCGCTACTGCGTCGACGTGCTGATGCAGATCTCTGCGGCCCGCGCCGCCCTGGCGAAGGTCAGCAAGATGCTGCTCGAGTCCCACATTCAGACCTGCGTCACCGGCGCGTTCGAGAGCGACGACGAGGACGACCGGGCAGCGAAGATCGCGGAGCTCGTTCGGGTCTTCGAAAAGAACTGCAGCTGCTGACGAGGACCTCATGAGCCACGAACACCATCACGACCACGAACACGGCGGCTGCCACCACGATCACAAGCATGGCGACGGTGACGGCGCTGCGCTCCGAGATCCCGTCTGCGGGATGAAGGTCACCGAGGACAGCAAACACCGACACGAGCACGACGGCGAGACGTACCGCTTCTGCTCGGGACGCTGCCGAGAGAAGTTCGCCACCGACCCCGACCGCTACCTCAACCCGGACGACCACGAGGCCGACGCGGCACCTGCGGGCACGGTGTTTACCTGCCCGATGCACCCCGAGGTCGAGCAGATCGGCCCGGGCGACTGTCCGAAGTGCGGGATGGCGCTGGAGGCCAAGGGCGTGCCGGTGCTGGCGACGAAGACGGAGTGGACCTGCCCGATGCACCCCGAGATTGTTCGGGACGAGCCGGGTGACTGCCCGATCTGCGGCATGGCCCTCGAGCCGCGCACGGTGACGCTCGACGAGGAAGAGGACAACCCGGAGCTGCGCGACATGACGCGACGCTTCTGGTTCGCCGCCGTACTCTCGCTGCCGCTCGTGGCCATCGTCATGATCGACATGCTCCCGAGCCGGCCGATCTCCAGCGTCCTGCCCGGACGAACACGGGCGTTCATCGAGCTGGCGCTCGCCACCCCGGTCTGTCTCTGGTCGGCGTGGCCCTTCTACGTGCGCGCGGTTCGCTCGGTGAAGAACATGAGCCTCAACATGTTCACGCTGATCGGGCTCGGCGTCAGCGTCGCCTACGTCTATAGCCTCATCGCCACGCTCCTTCCAGGCATCTTCCCCGACTCGTTCCGCGGTCACGGCGGCGAGGTCGCCGTGTACTTCGAGGCGGCTGGCGTCATCGTGACGCTGATCCTGCTCGGCCAGGTCCTCGAGCTAAAGGCCCGAAGTCAGACCAGCGCCGCCATCAAGAAGCTGCTCGGCATGGCCGCGAAGACGGCTCGGCTCATTCGCGACGACGGCAGCGAGGAGGACGTCCCCCTCGACCAGGTGCGCGAAGGCGATCGTCTGCGCGTCCGCCCAGGCGAGAAGGTGCCCGTCGACGGCGAGGTGCTCGAGGGCACCAGCCACGTGGACGAGTCCATGGTGACCGGCGAGCCCATCCCGGTCGAGAAGGGCCCCGGCGCCAAGGTCATCGGGGCCACGGTCAACGGCACCGGGGGGCTGGTGATGCGCGCCGAGAAGGTCGGCGCCGAGACGCTGCTCTCTCGGATCGTGACCATGGTCGCCGAGGCGCAACGGAGCCGCGCGCCCATCCAGAAGCTGGCCGACGTCGTGTCGTCCTATTTCGTACCTGCGGTCATCATCACGGCCATCGTGACCTTCATCGTGTGGGCGCTCGTTGGCCCGGAGCCCCCGATGGCCTACGCCCTCATCAACGCGGTTGCGGTGCTGATCATCGCGTGCCCTTGCGCCCTCGGTCTGGCCACGCCGATGTCGATCATGGTGGCGACGGGCAGGGGCGCATCGCTTGGGGTGCTCTTCAAGAACGCCGAAGCGATCGAGGTGCTGCGGAAGGTCGACACGCTGGTCGTCGACAAGACGGGGACGCTGACCGAAGGCCGGCCTGCGCTGGTCGCGGTCGAACCCGCGGACGGCATGGATGAGGCGGAGCTGCTGCGTCTGGCCGCCGCCCTCGAGCGCGGCAGTGAGCATCCGCTGGCCGAGGCCATCGTCCGGGGTGCTGAGGAGCGCGGGCACGAGCTGCCCAAGGCCGACGACTTCGGCTCGGTGACGGGCAAAGGCGTACGCGGCACCGTCGACGGACACGACGTCGCGCTCGGCAACCTCGCGATGATGGCTGAAGTTGGGGTGGACCCAGGGCCGCTATCGCAGCGTGCCGAGGCGCTCCGGGGTGAAGGGCAGACGGTGATGTTCGTCGCCGTCGACGGCTCGCTCGCCGGCATCATCGGCGTGGCCGATCCCATCAAGGAGAGCACGCCAGAGGCGATCGCCATGCTCCACGACGAGGGGTTGCACGTGGTCATGCTCACCGGTGACAGCGAGACCACAGCCCGCGCCGTCGCCGCCAAGCTGGGCATCGACGAGGTCATCGCCGGCGTGCTGCCCGACGAGAAGGCCGCCAAGGTCGAGTCGTTGCAGGGCGAGGGCCGGGTCGTCGCCATGGCCGGCGACGGGATCAACGACGCGCCGGCGCTCGCACGCGCCGACGTCGGTATCGCGATGGGCACCGGCACCGACGTCGCGATGGAGAGCGCGGGCGTGACGCTCGTCAAGGGCGACCTCCGCGGGATTGTCCGCGCACGCAAGCTGTCTCGACAGACGATGGCGAACATCCGCCAGAACCTCTTCTTCGCCTTCGCCTACAACACGGCCGGCGTGCCCATCGCAGCCGGGGTGCTCTACCCGTTCTTCGGGATCCTGCTCTCGCCGATGTTCGCCGCCGCTGCGATGAGCCTGAGCTCGGTGTCCGTGATCGGCAACGCCCTGCGGCTGCGGAGCAGCGACCTATGAGCAGAAGCCGCTACAACCACGACCCACGAGGCCTCACCCGGCGGACCTTCCTGGTCAACACGGGCAAGGCCGCTGGGGCCGTCCTGCTTGGCCGCTTTGTGACGGGGTGCGCCACGACGGGTGTGCTGGCACCACCGCGTCGGATGCTCAACGTGGTCGATGGCAGAACCATCGATCTGCAGATCGCGGAGACACGGCTCGCCGTCGCCGGCCAATCTGCGGTCGCCACGACAGTCAACGGCGGAATTCCGGGGCCCGAGATCCGCCTCCGCGAAGGACAGGACATCACGCTTCGAGTCTCGAACGCGCTCGAAGCGGACACCTCCATCCACTGGCACGGCCTCCTCGTGCCGCCGGAGATGGACGGCGTTCCCGGAGTGAGCTTCCCAGGCATCCCGCCGGCAACGACCTTCGAGTATCGCTTCCCTGTGCGCCAGAGCGGGACCTACTGGTACCACAGTCACAGTGGGTTTCAGGAACAGACGGGCATCTATGGGCCCCTCATCATCGAGCCGCGAGAGCGCGAGCCCTACGACTACCAGCGGGAGTTCACCATCGTGCTCTCGGACTGGACGTTCGAAAACCCACATCGCGTGCTTGCGAACCTGAAGCGGTACGGCGGCTATTACAACTTTCAGCGGAGGACCCTGGCGAATCTCGGCGACGAGGGACCTGGAGCGCTGGCCGGTCGGTTGAGCTGGGCGCGAATGCGCATGGACGCGTCCGACATCTCGGATGTCACGGGCGCCACCTACACCTTCCTGTTGAACGGTCTTTCGCCGGACGAGAACTGGCGCGGCTTGTTCGAACCTGGCGAGCGCCTTCGGCTGCGTTTCATCAACGCATCAGCAGCGACGTATTTCGATGTCAGAATCCCGGGCCTACCGATGCAGGTCATCCAGGCAGACGGGATGCCTGTGGTTCCGGTCACGACCGATGAGTTTCGGTTGGCGATCGCAGAGACGCTGGATGTCATCGTCGCGCCCACCGGGGTTGCGCACACCGTCTTCGCCGAAGCGATGGATCGCAGCGGCCACGCTCGAGGGACGCTCGCGACAGGGCCAGAGGCGACGGCGCCGGTGCCCAGCCGGCGGCCGCGGCCACTCCTCACGATGGCAGACATGGGCATGGACCACGGCGAAATGTCGGGCATGGACCATGGGGACCCGTCGGGCTCGGACCACGGCGGCTCTGACCAGGGCGCAGTGCCGGGCATGGATCACGGCGGCATGCCGGGCATGGATCACGGCGGCATGCGGGGCATGGATCACGGCGGCATGCCGGGCATGGATCACGGCGGCATACACAGCTCCCAGCACGGCCAGGCCTCGGGTGAGCTGGACCCAGCGTGCCGCGAGAATCTCGACGTGGTCGCGCGCCACGACGATGACGGTCATGGGGCTGGAAACGCGATGGTCGCCGAGACAGCGCGATCTCGAGTCAGCGAACCCGGGGTTGGCCTCGGCCAGGATGGGTGGCGTGTCCTCACCTACTCGCAGTTGCGGCGCGCCACGCCCGGTGCGGGCGGCGCGCCGGTGACCAGAACGATCGAGCTCCACCTGACCGGCAACATGGAGCGCTACATGTGGTCGTTCGACGGAGAGCAGTACCGCCACGACATGCCAGACATCGTACTCCACCACGGAGAGCGCGTGCGGTTCGTGCTCATCAACGACACGATGATGGCCCACCCGATTCACCTGCACGGCATGTTCTTCGAACTCGATGTGGGCGCGTGCGAGCACAACCCGCTGAAGCATACGGTCAACGTCCAGCCTGCTGAGCGCACGTCCTTTGTGGTGACCGCGCAGGAGGTCGGCCGGTGGGCCTTTCACTGCCACATCCTCTATCACATGGAGTCGGGCATGTTCCGCGTGGTGGAGGTGAGGGCATGAGGCTTCCACCAAGCGACTTCGTGAGATCCGCTGCAGGAGCTTGGCTCCTCGCGTTGGTGTGCATCCTGTGGAGTGCACCCGCACACGCGCAGATGGGCGAGGAGCCGTTCAACCACTTCATACAGTTCGAGGAGCTGGAGTACGGGTTCAACGACCGCGACAATCCGGTGAGCTGGGATTCGACCTCGTGGTTCGGCGGGGACTGGAACCGGGTCTGGTTGAAGGTCGAGGGCGAAACGGCGACGGTCGACCCCGAGGTCGAGGGTGAAGCGCAGTTGCTGTACAGCCGCCTGATCGCGCCCTTCTGGGAGTTCCAGGTTGGCGTCCGAGGCGATCTGGTCGCTGCGGAGGGGCAGCCCGCGGACGCAAGGGGGCATCTGGTTCTCGGGCTCGAGGGGATGGCGCCGTACTGGTTCGAGATCGAGCCAGCGGTGTTCATCAGTCACCGCGGTGACGTCTCATTTCGGCTACGCGCCACCTACGACTTGTACATCACGCAGCGCCTCGTCGCGCATCCGAGCTTCGAGACGAACATCGCCGTTCAGGCGGTCCCTGAGTTCGGCGTGGGAGCTGGCTTCAACGACATCGAACTCGGCCTCCGCCTCGGCTACCAGTTCGCCCGTGAGTTCGCGCCCTACATCGGCGTTTCGTGGAATCAGGCCTTCGCGGAGACCGCTGATCTCAGGCGAGATGCGGGCGGCTCAGCGAGCGACGTTCAAGGCGTGGCAGGCGTGAGGTTTTGGTTTTGACCTGGAATCGGACGACGACATGGAACAGCTTCTTCCCGGGCTGACCTCAGCTCCCAACCTGCACCCAATGGTGGTGCATTTCCCCATCGCCTTCTGGGTCGCGGCCACTGGGGCCTGGTCGTGGGCCGTGGTGCGCAAGCACGACGACGCGTGGCGCGTCGGTCGATGGCTTCACCTCCTCGGGATGCTCGGTGCCGTGGTTGCCGTCGGGTTCGGATTCTGGGCGACCGAGAAGATGGGCCACGACACACCGGGGCACGACCTCGTACACGTTCATCGGGACCTGATGCTCGTGGTCAGCGGCATCGCCCTCGTGATTACGGCCCTGGCGTGGTGGCGCCGAGATGCCACTCGACCATGGAGGGTCGGGTTGACGCTCGGTTCCCTGGTTCTTCTCGGCCTGATGACGATTGGCGCCGATCGCGGCGCGGAGCTCGTGTTCCGCTACGGGATCGGAGTGGCCGGCGAGGCCCCTCCCCACTCCGACGGTCACGACCACTCACACGGCGACCACGAGGCTGAGCCCCACGGTCACGACGCGCAGCCGGCGGACCACCCTCATCCGACCGAGCGAGGAGACGCGCCTGGCTCCGAAGACGTCGCTCATGAGGCCGCGCCAGCACCTTCGGTCTCGGGCGCGGCAGCCGAGGGCAGCTCAGAACAGGACGCGCCACAGCCACGCGACGTGCCTCCCCCGGCTGCGCCTACCCAGACCGACCACCATCACGACCACGGGGACCATGAACACTAGGGAAGGCCGGGTATGACCGACCGATCCGCCAAGTACGACAAGGGGAGCCTTAGCCTCATCTCAACGGTCGCTATGGGCACCGGCGTGATGATCGGCGCGGGGATCTTTGCGCTGACCGGGCAAGTGGCCGAGCTCGCCGGCGGGCTCTTCCCCGCAGCGTTCATCATCGCCGCGATCATTAGCGGCTTCAGTGCCTACAGCTACATCAAGGTGGCGGGCGCCTATCCGTCGGCCGGCGGCATCGCCATGATCCTGAAGAAGGCCTACGGGCCCTCGACGGTGACAGGGGCGGCCTCGTTGCTGATGGCCCTGTCCATGGTCATCAACGAGAGTCTCGTCGCCCGGACCTTCGGCGCCTACACGCTTCGGCTCTTCCCAGGCGAAGCTCCGGACTTCTGGGTGCCCGTGCTCGCGGTGGGCCTCATCGCTGTCGCGTTCGCCGTGAACGTCGCGGGGAACAAGGTCATCGGGACCGTCTCCAACGTGAGCGCGGTCTTGAAGATCGGTGGGTTGCTCATGTTCGCCGCAATCGCGGTCGCAGCCTCCGGCGTCGATCTTCAGATCCAGCCATGGCCACCATCCGGCGATCCGGCGGCGCCCGACTTCATCGGCGCGATCGCACTCGCCATCCTGGCGTTCAAAGGCTTCACGACCATTACCAACAGCGGAGACGAGATCGTCGAGCCCGAGAAGAACATCGGTCGAGCCATCGTCATCTCGCTCGCGATCTGCCTGGTCGTGTATCTGGCGGTCTGTTTCGCCGTCGCCTCCAGCCTGTCCCTTGAGGAGTTGATCCGGGCGAAGGACTACGCCCTCGCTGAGGCTGCGCGTCCCGCCATCGGCGGGTACGGGACCACCTTCACCGTCATCATCGCGATCATCGCGACCGCGTCGGGGCTTCTGGCCAGCGTCTTCGCAGTCTCCCGGATGCTCGCGATGTTGACTGACATGAATCTCATCCCGCACAGCCACTTCGGGATGCCTGGTGACATTCAGAAACACACACTGGTGTACACCGTGGTCATCGCCGCCGCGCTGGCCGCGCTCTTCGACCTGTCCAGGATCGCGTCGATGGGGGCGATCTTCTACCTCGTGATGGACATGGCGATTCACTGGGGCGTGCTGCGTCATCTCCGCGCCGAGGTCGAGGCGAGTGCCCCCGTGCTGGTCACTGCAATCGTGCTCGACGCCCTCGCCCTCGCCGCGTTCCTCATCGTCAAAGGTTCATCCGATCCATTGATCGTGGGCGTGAGCCTCGGTGGCATCGCTGTCGTGTTCGCGTTCGAACGGTTCTTCTTGCGGCGCGTTCGAGGCCAGGGATCCGAGGACGGCCACGCCCACCACCACGGTGAAAACCATGACTCTTGAGGCGATGTCTCCAACTTCCTTTCGCGCGACCCTTTTCTCCGTCTTGCTGGTCGT
>Ga0209692_10001751_pt1 | contig 27484 bp, 25 predicted proteins | sample tdDd472_FD_187129 | JGI IMG/M metagenome (GOLD analysis project Ga0209692, IMG submission 187129) | Marine sediment microbial communities from the Atlantic coast under amendment with organic carbon and nitrate - tdDd47.2 (SPAdes)... | ecosystem: Environmental > Aquatic > Marine > Coastal >... | reverse complement strand
TTTCCCTAAAATCAAATAAACTCGTCAAAATATACATTCGTACCTCATGTTTATTTATCCTCAAACAGATTTGATTTCTTAACGCTCAATTTTTTGATTCTCTATACGCATTTTTCGGTAGGCGGAACTGGTTTGTGAATCATTGGTGGTTTTTATGTGATATTAAAAAGGTGATATGTTTCCAGTGCGTTGGGCTCCTTTAGGAGATGAAGAGGTAGTGGGTGAGGGCTTTAATGATAAATATAATTCGGATTCGGGAAACAGGATGCCGGATTCAGGGAATGTAAGGTATTTTTAACTTTCGTCTTTTATTAACCGCTCAAGCCGCTGGGCTTTTACTTTCTTGCTACAGCTCAAGAAAGTAAACAAAGAACCCCGCCGCTGACCGATAAATGCTAAGAATCATTCAATTTCCCTAAAATCAAATAAACTCGCGAATTTTCATTCGTTCCTCATTTCAAATTTCCCTCAAACAGATTTGATTTCTTAACGCTCAATTTTTTGATTCTCTATACGCATTTTTCGGTAGGCGGAACCGAATTGTGAATCATTGGTATTTTTTATGAGGTATTAAAAGGTGATTTGTTTCCAGTGCGTTGGGCTCCTTTAGGAGATGATGAGGTAGTGGGTGAGGTAGTAATGATAAATTTAATCCGGATTCGGGAAGCAGGATTCGGGAAACAGGATGCCGGATTCAGGGAATGTAAGGTATTTTTAACTTTCGTCTTTTATTTATCGCTCAAGCCGCTGGGCTTTTACTTATTTGTTCACCTTTATTTGTTACCAAAGGAGTTCACGATTTAGCTTCGCTGATTTTCAATTTCACTTCGCCCATATATGCAAAAGCTATTAAAGAGAGACAGTTATTTCTTAGTCTAAACATTTCAGCACTAGTGCTGATTTTTACAAACCCATCCAACTGTTAAAATCTGCGGTACTACCCTGACTGGTTTTTAATACATGCCCATTTATATATACAGCTACAGTGTTTTTTGTATAACGATTTATCTTTTCAATATAATTCCGGTTTACCAGTTCGCTTCTGTTTATTTTAAAAAACTTATCTGGATTCAACATTTCCTGCAATTCTTTTAAGGATGACTGGTTTAATATATGTCGTTTGCCGGCACAATCGAAAGCAAAAACAACTCCATAATCGGCCTGGATAAAACTTATATCTGCAACTTTTAGGAAATAGACATCACTTTTCGATTTTACAGGAATAAAGTCTTTAAATACAGGTTTTACCTCAACTTTACTTTGGTAATATGCATCCAGTTTTTTAAATATTTCGTTTTGTTGAACCCTTAGTTTATCTTTTAATACTTTATACTTATTCCAGGCTTTCTCGAAACGGGCATACGAATAGGGTTTTAATAAATATTCGATGCCATTGGTTTCAAAGGCATCCATCCAAAACTGGTCGTAAGCAGTGGCAAATATTATTGGAGTACTTACAGATAGCTGTTTATATACTTCAAAAACATTGCCGTCGCGTAATTCAATATCCGAAAATATTATATCTAGTTCCGGTTCTGTTTCCAGGTATTCAATACTCTCTTTTACGGTTTCAATTTCGCGTATAATTTCAATGCTTTCCCCGCATTTGTCCAGGTAGTTTTTTAGTTTCTTTCGGGCCGGGGCTTCATCTTCTATAATTAATACTTTAATCATTGCTATGCATTTTTATCAGGGGTAGTGTAACAGAAAAACAGGATTCTTTATCTTCGATACGTATGGGCTTGCCGGTTAATAGTAAAAATTGCTCCGACAGGTTTTTTAAAGCCACACCATTTCCTTTTTTGCGATTTCCAATGGATACTTTATTATTAAATACTTTAATTCCTTCTTCATTGCTAATGGTGATTGTTACCGGATTTTTTTCTGTTCCTAAATTATGGACGATGGCATTTTCTACCAAAACCTGTAAACAGAATGGCGGAACCAGTACGTTTAAATTGCTTACTGATTCGTCCTGTATAAGCCGGTAATATCCCTGGTATTTTTTCTCCATCATTTCAAAATAATTCCGGACAAAGGAAAGTTCGCTATGCAAAGGAATTAACTCTTTGTCGGAACTGCTTAAAGCATATCGGTAAACTTCCGAAAAACGTCCTAAAAATTCGGAAGCCTGTTCTTTATCTTCGTCAATTAGCTGATCGAGAATGTTTAGATTATTAAATAAAAAATGAGGGTTTAACTGCGCTTTTAGTTGTTGTATTTTACTTTTCGATATACTTATATCATAGTTATTTATTCGCTGGCGATAATTTCGGATTTCGATAAAATATAAATAAGTAAGGCTAATACTGCCAAACATTAAAAAGTCGAAGGTGTAATTAAACAAACTAAGCGTGATATGCCACGACGAAGCGAAATTTTGCTTTAGGGTTCCAAACAGCAAAGCCATAAGCAACGAAAACAAGTTTATGTATAGTATATATGCAATATAAGCCAATAGCATATATTTGAAATACTCTTTAATACGGGGACTTTCAATACTTTTGCCCGATAAGGTTCGCCTTATAAAATCGATGGATAAAAAAATGATAAATGCATTCAGAAATACCCAGAAAGGCGCATCGAAATGAAAAACAAAATCGTTCCAGGATGAAACAAAGGCTGATCCTATTTTATTCTTTAGTGTTAAAATCCAGCTAAATATAAAAAGGAATAGAACAAAATACCTGTGCTTTTTTAAATAAGGATAAAACAATTTCACAATTTTTCTTTTAATCAGATTTAATTCAGTAACATCACTCTGGTAAAAATAAGGAATATTATTGCTTTTGGAAATTGAAAAGATTGTAATTATCAATCAAAAAATAAATCAGTGCTGTTATTAAAATAAATCAGCACTGATTTTCAAATAAACACAATAAATAATCTTTATAATATCTGGTTTGTATTAGCTTTTTTGGGTGGTAATTACATTTCCTTCTTCGTTAAGGAATTCAATTTTTGGCTGATTGTTTTTGTCAATATAGATTTTAATACGCGGTTTCCCTGAATCATCATTAATAAACATACCGTAGTCGTTATTCAGTTTTTTACCAACAAACATTCTTTCATTCGACATCAAACTATCCTTCTGCATTTTTTTGTATGCAGTATTTCTTTCTTTCTTGGTTTGTAGTTTATTAAGAGCCTTTAAAGCTTCCATACGGGCATCGTATGAATTTTCCTTCGGATAGTCCCATAATTGCAAACCATATTTCCTCTTTTTTAAATCTGGTTTTTCGTAATACTGAAGTTGCATAATCTGATCTTCGCGATACTGATCGACCGAAAGAATAAGTCCTGCTTCCTGATCCATGGCATCATATATTAAACCTCCGCATTCATCGCCCTTGGAATTAAAGAATATCATACCTGCCGGTCGCTGACGCTCCGGAAGTGGTTTCCCGTTGATAATACCATTGTGTTGCTGTTCGCTGTTGCTAATTACCAATTTTAGGTCACCGTTTTTCTCCACCACATTAATACGTTCTACATCGATGGTTTTAAATTTAGTACTTTGTGTGTGGTTAAAAGCATATGTAACAAAAGCGATAAGACCAATTGCAGTTAATAGTGCGTACGTTCTTAAAAATACAAGTTCTTTTCTATTGTTTTTCATGATAATTAGTTTTTGTAATTAAGTATGGTCCAAAAGTATGGCTTGCAAAGCGCTTAAAAAACCGATTTCTAATGAACGCAGGAAAATTTCAGATGAACTAAGGAAAATACCCAATTAATAGTTTTGATTTGTAAATGCAATGAATGTGAATTATAAGTGTTTTTTTATAAAGTGATTTTTATGTGATATTAAAAAGGTGATTTGTTTCCAGTGCATTTGGCTCCTTTAGGAGATGATGAGGTAGCGGGTGAGGGCTTTAATGATAAATATAATTCGGATTCGGGAAACAGGATGCCGGATTCAGGGAATGTAAGGTATTTTTACCTTTCGTCTTTTATTAATCGCTCAAGCCGCTGGGCTACTACATATCGCACTTAAAAGCGTAATTATTTAATGTTTCTTTAAAAAGGCTGAAAGCCTTTAATATATTAGCCCGGGGCATCGCCCCGGGAAAAGGATGTGCAATATAAACCGGTGCAAATGCAATGTTTCAGATTATACAATGCAACCATGCACCGTAATTGACAGAAGTTTAAAGAATAGAATACTAAATAATTAGTAATGAGCCAATGTGCGGCCTGTGCGAGTGAGTAAATTAATAATGCTGCGCGTTGGGCTCCTTTAGGAGATGATGAGGTAGTGGGTGAGGGGGGAATGATAAATTATAAGTGAAAAAAAAGTGATAAATTATAAGTGTTAAATGATAAATGACCTTTACAATTACTTTTTCCGAGAGTAACAGGACTTTTTAACTCTTCAACTTTTATAAATGATCAGATGCCCGGTGGGTGATCCGCCAGCTGGCGGAGTGGCCATGCGGGGGTAATTGATGACTTTACTAAAGATTCAGGCTTCTAATAATTATTCGCATTGAGAATAAGTTTGCTTAGAATACGTGGGAGGAAGCTTCGTTTTTGGATCAAGCCAAAAATGAAGGGATAATCTGAGAATCTAGCATTGTTGTGTTAAAATTGATTGAAGGGTATTATCCAATATTACGTACTGTTCTTATATCGCTCAAGCCGCTGGGCTTTTACTTTCTTGCTACAGCTCAAGAAAGTAAACAAAGAACCCCGCCGCTGACCGATAAATGCTAAGAATCATTCAATTTCCCTAAAATCAAATAAACTCGTTAAAATAGACATTCGTACCTCATGTTTATTTATCCTCAAACAGATTTGATTTCTTAACGCTCAATTTTTTGATTCTCTATACGCATTTTTCGGTAGGCGGAACCGAATTGTGAATCATTGGTATTTTTTATGAGGTATTAAAAGGTGATTTGTTTCCAGTGCGTTGGGCTCCTTTAGGAGATGATGAGGTAGTGGGTGAGGGTTTTAATGATAAATATAATTCGGATTCGGGAAACAGGATGCCGGATTCAGGAAGTGTAAGGTACTTTAAACTTTTATAACCGCTCAAGCCGCTGGGCTTTTACTTTCTTGCTACAGCTCAAGAAAGTAAACAAAGAACCCCGCCGCTGACTAAAAAAATGCTAAGAATTGATCAACCTCACTAAAATCAAATAAACTCGTCAAAATAGACATTCGTACCTCATGTTTATTTATCCTCAAACAGATTTGATTTCTTAACGCTCAATTGTTCAATTCTATTAACGCATTTTTCAGTAGGCGGAACCGAATTGTGAATCATTGGTGGTTTTTATAAAGTGATAAATGATAAGTGTTAAATGGCCTTTACAATTACTTTTTCCGAGAGTAACAGGACTTTTTAACTCTTCAACTTTTATAAATGATCAGATGCCCGGTGGGTGATCCGCCAGCTGGCGGAGTGGCCATGCGGGGGTAATTGATGACTTTACTAAAGATTCAGGCTTCTAATAATTATTCGCATTGAGAATAAGTTTGCTTAGAATACGTGGGAGGAAGCTTCGTTTTTGGATCAAGCCAAAAATGAAGGGATAATCTGAGAATCTAGCATTGTTGTGTTAAAATTGATTGAAGGGTATTATCCAATATTACGTACTATTCTTTTTATCGCTCAAGCCGCTGGGCTTTTACTTTCTTACTACAGCTTAAGAAAGTAAACAAAGAACCCCGCCGCTGACCGATAAATGCTAAGAATCATTCAATTTCCCTAAAATCAAATAAACTCGTCAAAATATACATTCGTACCTCATGTTTATTTATCCTCAAACAGATTTGATTTCTTAACGCTCAATTTTTTGATTCTCTATACGCATTTTTCGGTAGGCGGAATGCGCAAAATCTAATAATGGTTTAAAAATCGAATCTTTAATTTAGTCTGCAGTAAGTTACTATACCCGGCGCGTAGTCCGCCAGCTGGCGGAAGGTGGGAGGAAGCTTCGTTTTATCTTGATTTTTTTGCTTCGTTTTTGGATCAAGCCAAAAATGAAGGGATAACCTGTATGAGGGGAATTAATAATGAGTAATTAATAATTACGGGTTGTGAAATAGTTTTAGAAATGATAAATTATAAGTGTTAAGTGATAAATGGCGGACATTTATTATTTTCTTTATCACTATTACTCGCTTGCACTGACCAACCTTAGGCCATGCTCGTGATTTCACTATTAATTACTAATTATTCATTGTTAATTGATTTAAAAAAGCCCCATCCATTACTGAACAGGGCCTTACTTTGTTAATTTAAATCTAATTATTATGAATTATTACCCGAAGGTCATATTTAATTCTGCATACTTTCGTCAACGGGTTCTTCGGCATTTTCGCGACGTGTAGCGCGGGCCAATGCAGGCGTATTTGTTTTTTCGATAATTTCGTTAATCTCATTAATAAATGGTTCATACGCTCCGGTATCGTCGATGGTATTTAATACCACGATGGCTTGCATAAGCTCCTCGCTGGTCTTACGCAGTTCGCGGTAATCCTGATCCGGGTTATAATCTTCGCGATTGGCATACTCTGTATTACGGTTTGCATCCATTTGGGCATATTCTGCTTGTGATGCTTTTAAATCGTCAAGCCAATTAGTTGCACCCATACTGGTTATTGCACTCGATGTACTACGACTGTTTCCAATGGCTGCAAACAGGCTATTCAGACTTGCTGTTTGGGATTGGCGCGATTTGCGATGCAAACTGGTGCCATGGGTCTTAATAATAGGAAGAATTACCAGTGCAGCATCCGAAAGTTCTTGCCTGATGCTTTTCGAGCAGGCTTCAACATACATTTTAAAAGCCATAAATGCGGTGTCGCGTTTGGCATCCAACTCGCTTAGTTGTTGGGTAAAAACACTGGCACTTACTCTATGCAGCAAGCGCTCGGCTTTTTCGGCCTTCTCTTGTAAATTAGCTACAAATTTGCCTAGTTGTAAAGTGCCGGCATCAACATTTGCAAACAGGTTTAATACTTTAATGCAAAACGCTACCAGTTCTTCGGTTTTTAATAAATGGAATAAAACATTTTTCATGATTTAATAATTATTTAGTTTATAATGGTTTGGTTAATATTGGTTAAATAAAGTTATAACAAACTATAATAAAAGTCAATAGGTGTGTTGTTTAAATGTTGAAATTAGTTTGTTGAATGGCTGAAACCTTTGTCTACCGGTAGTTTTACTTTGTGCATTTTATTAGCGAAATACGATAATAAGTACTCACGCAAGTGCAGGGCGTTCCCAAAACTGTTGGGTGGTAGCTCCCGTGTATGCGAGGCCCTCCGTGGAAATATAGGTGATTACTTACAGATGTGTTTGGTGCCACGGAAAAACTTTTTGATTACTCACGCACTTGCGAGACGATACGAAGATTTCTGTAAACCTTCTTGCAGAGGAGTGAGTAGCCACGAAACATTTTTGTGCATGGTCGCACTTTTGCGACATGCCGCACAAATCTCTGCAGACCTTCCGGCAAACCTGCGACCTGGCACCCAACCAACCGGATACCTTCGCGCACATTTGTAACCAACCAACAAAAGGGAAGGGTAGTGGGTGGCTAAGCTGTTTTGGACTAATTTAAAGGTAAAGGAGGGGCAGGCTAAATGGTATTGCTGCTACCGCAATTATTACCGGCTTACTTACTTGTCTGTTTAGGAGCCATTTTATTATTTAGGTCCTGGTTCACGGCTTGTTTAGGTAATAAAGCAAATGTATTTTTTGCATAACAAGCAATATTTTATAACTTAGCTGTGCATTATGCATGCCCGAAACAGTGGGGCGATACAGGAAAGCAGAAAGAGCGGTTTTGGGCCGGAATTAGATTAAACGGAATATAAATTTTAATATGTGAGGCAAATAAGGATCACCTGATGTACTGTTGATGATTACTTGTTTTATGTGTAATTTAATAGAAATAAACAACCTTGAGAGTAAACTTCATAGTGCATAATGTGATTCTTCAATTAAGATTTCTTTTGAGTAAGAAAGGAAACATTAAGCTTGTTTTTTTTAGAACTGCATTTAATTACACAAAAAATGTAATTCTAGTAAATAATTTATGGCAAGAAATTGAGAATGAATATTCATCACAACATAGATTCTACCATAATTTAGAACATTTGAAACATATGTACCTTGAATTGAAACAGATAAAAAGTAAAATTCAAGATTGGGATACAATTATTTTCTCAATGTTCTATCATGATATTGTATATGACCCAAAAAGTATTTACAATGAGGAGGATAGTGCAGGTATTGCAGCGGATAGATTAAAGCAAATATCTTTTCCTGATAATAAAATAGATATAATTACTTCTAATATCTGTGCGACCAAGAATCACGTTAATCAAGCTGATAGTGATCTAAAATATTTTCTAGACGCAGACCTTGCAATTCTTGGAGCTGATGAAAAAAGTTATATTAAATATTCTAAATCCATTAAAAAAGAATACTCTAATATATCAAAGCTAACTTTTAAAGTTAAAAGGGGTGAAATACTGCATAAAATGTTAAAGCAAGATAGTATTTATAAGACTGGATTTTTCAAATCAAAATATGAAACAAAGGCAAGGCAGAATATTTTTAAAGAGATTACTGCTAAAGACAATACGAAATTGGATAATCAATTTAAGTTATTCCAAATTTTAGAAAAGGCTTTAATAGAGAAGAAAGCTACAGAATTTGTTTACGAATGGGAATGGGAAATGTGGTTTTTACCAACTCATCATATATCAATAAATGGAGAATCTATTAGTAATGAATATGATTTAATATTTGAATTTGGAGAAGAAGATTTGGACGAGCTAGTTAATACTGGTTTTTATTCAAAGGTATCTAAAGTTGAAGAAGAGAATATAATGACTATCATATACAAAAAAAGCACATAACAATTAATATAGGTCATTTGGCGGATAGTGATAATTTGAAAATGAGAACAATTAATAGGATATATAATGGTTTGATACTTTGGAGTTTTGAAATACCAAACACCCCATATTATCAACGTCGGTAATTAATAAAAAAAACATAGCTATGGTAAACAAGGAGCAAAAAACAGCTCTATCATTTTTGATAATATCTAAGGCATTTGAAAGATTGGCATTTTATTCAATTTTTGCAATTTTCATATTCTATCTGACAGATAATTTGAAAATGTCTATTGACGAAGCAGGTGGATTTTATAGCACATTTTATTTAAGTGTTGGTGTATCTACATTATTATTTGGATTCTTAGGTGACTTTATTAATCGTCAAAAGCTTGTTAAAATTGGTATGCTTTTAATGACTGTTTTTTACCTTGTTTTAATATTTCCTCCAGTTTCGCTTTTTATACAACAAGCTGTATTCATTGCTTTGGGAATTTGCATTGGTATGACTGTTCCAAATACTATTGTATTTCTAGGTAATATTTATAATGAAAGGAAAATGCAAATTTTAGGTTTGTCTGGGTTTATATTTTTTTCTTTAGCTATTGAATTTGGTGCATTTATAGCTCCAGCATTATCTAATGCATTCAGAGAAGTAATTGGATATAATTCAGTATTTGTTCTTGCGTTTATTTTTGCACTTATTTCTTTTGTTTTATATCTATTCTTTGACAAAAAATATTCAAAATTGAAGTTATTTGCAGAACAAAGAAAAAAAACAGAGCCAAAATTTAAGAACCTTAATATAACAATTCTTGTATCAATCTTGGTCATTGGAGTTATATTAAAAATGGTTTTATATCAAAAAGACCTTAGTCTAAATAACTATATAAGGGACTTTGTAGCGAATGGACACGATTTAGTTTCTAGACTACAAAATATTGATAAACGCTTTTCACTTCTGATACTTATATTCTTCGGAATTGTTATTGCTAAACTAAAGAAACTAAATTGGGATATATTATTTAAGCTAATATTTATTGGTTCAATTATAAGTGCAATAGTTTACATCTTTATGGCTTTTAATGGAAACGAAGCAGGTGAAAAAATGAACTCAGCTTTAATGATTGGTTTGTATACGATTTTACTTCTTTTTGAAGCAATAATTTCTGTAATAATCTTTTATGCTATTTATCGAGCATCTCCAATTAGATATAAAGGACTGTTTCAAGGTCTTACATTGTTTATTTTTTTTATGACAAATAAGTTTTTATTTGTTGGTTCTACCATATATGAACATGTTGGTTCAGTGACATTTATTGGTTTTTCTTTGTTCTTTATCCTTGGTGCAGTATTAATTCTAGTTTTAATGAAAGCTGTTGAAAGTAAGAAGAAGAAACTGATAGAAATTGAAAATTAGGATGTGTTATAACTACCGATAACAATGCTTGAAAAAACATGGGGGCTTTCCCAATGTGTGGGGATATGTTGTTGTATTGGTATAAAGGATAAATTAATAGCGAATATTGATAGAGTAGGCTTTGCCTACATTGAGAATAAGGCCACCCGTAGGCATAAAACAGAACAAACAGAGCTTGACACAATCTTTACCAATGGCGCATATATAATTTATTGTATAACAGGCAATATTTTATAACTTAGCTGTGCATTATGCAAACCCGAAACAGTGAGGGGCGATACAGGGAAGTGGAAAGAGCGGTTTTGGGCCGGAATAATAGTAATGGAATTTAAATTTAAAGATGCGGCGCGAATAAGTAACAACTGATGGGTTGTTGATGGATACTTGTTGGTAGTGCATAATCAACCGGGACAGCTCAACTTTTATCAAAAAAAAATGACTGGAAAATTATCAAATACTAAGGCTTCAACTAAAAACTATACTTTTTTAAAGATTTTAGGATTGTTTATTATTTCTTTTGCTGTACTGTTTTATTATCAGGGAAATAAAAACAGAGATATTGAAAGTAATGGTATTGATTCTGTAGCAATTGTAAATTATTTCAAGTATATAAGTTATATTGATAATGATAAATCTTCAAAACGTATATCGTTTTACAGGATAGGTTTTGATTATCATTATAATGGATCTGATTATTCTTCAATTTTAGAATTACAGCCAAATGAGTTTAAAGACAAAATTGGTCGAGATCTTAAGATAGGTGACAAAATTAACATTAGGCATTCGATGTCTAAACCTAAAAATGTAATTATTAAATAAGTGATTGAAAAATAAAAATTACTCCACAAGCAATTGACAAAATAATTAAATTCTTAAAAGAGCAAATGCCATGATAGAGCCTAAAATTAAAGAGATAAGGAATTTCTGTGAAACAAATTCCGACCCTGAAATAATTAAGAAATATCAGAAATATTTCAAAGAAGGGTATGACGGTTATGGAATTGACGACAAAGTGTTTAAAAGCCAAATAGAAGTTTGGATTGAGCAATGGAATGGCGAAATGACCATTGAAAGTTACTTGACTTTAGGTGATGAGTTAATGCAAAATGGAAGATTTGAAGAAAAGCAGGTTGCCATAAGTTTCGTAAAATCATGTAGAAAATATTTTTCAAAGGAAACATTTGACAGAGTTGGTAACTGGTTCGATTTTGGAATTAACGACTGGGCAACAACTGATGTTTTTTGCATGCTTGTTTTGTCAAGTTTGCTATTTGATAAAGTAATCGACTTTGATGATTTGAAATTGTGGGTAAATACTGAATCAGAATGGAAGCGCAGAGCTGTACCTGTTGCACTTGTTGAACTTGATAAATTAACGAAGAACGTACAACCCGCTGACGCAATAAAACTAGTTGAACCTTTAATGCTTGATGATTCTGAATATGTGCAAAAAGGGATAGGTACTTTATTACGTGGACTGTGGAAAAAATATCCCTCAGAAATTGAGGTCTTTTTAATGAAATGGAAAGACCAATGTGGAAGATTAATAGTTCAATATACCACAGAGAAAATGGACAAGGAATATAGAAAGAAATTCAGGAAAAGTAAATAAAGCACGACGGCACAGCAATGTGTATAGTGCATGCGGGTTTTAGTGGTACTTTAACAATTTTTGTTATTTTTAGTTTTCGGTTTCGTTTGCCTGGGCATAGTATGCGAGCCGCAATGAAAATTGATTTAAGTAAGCAACAAAAGAATACTATGAGCGATAAGATCAAAACAATTTACGATTTTGACTTCCGGTTAATTCGGGAATATTTTTCCAGCGTAGAGAGACAAGGTCCGGGAAGTCCCGAAGTAACACTTCAGGCATTGGGTTTTGTTGACAACCTGACGGAAAACGCACGCATTACCGATATTGGTTGCGGAACAGGCGGACAAACTATGGAGTTGGCGCAAAACGCAATGGGAACCATTACTGCCATTGATATTTCCCCGGAATATATTGAGAAATTGAATGAAAAAGCCAAACAGTTGAATCTTCAGGACAAAGTAAAAGGTATTGTTGGCTCAATGGAGAATCTTCCTTTCGGGCAAGAGGAGTTTGACTTGATTTGGTCGGAAGGAGCGATTTATCATATTGGCTTTGAACGAGGATTGAAGGAGTGGCGAAAATTCCTTAAAAAAGGCGGATATATAGCGGTTTCTGAAAACACCTGGTTTACCGATGAGCGACCGGAAGAGATTCAGGAATTTTGGCAAAAAGCCTATCCTGAAATAGACACGATTTCGAATAAGCTTGCTCAAATGCAAAAAGCAGGATATATGCCTGTTGCTAGCTTTGTTCTTCCTGAAAACTGTTGGACAGAACATTATTTTCCTCCGTTTGATGCTGTACAGAAAACGTTCCTGAAAAAGTACGCAGGAAATCAAGCTGCCGAAAACTTTATAAAACATGAACAGTATGTAAAAGAATTATACGACAAGTATAAAGCGTATTTTGGCTTGGCGTTTTATATTGGAAAAAAGATTGAATAATGCCGATAGGTAACAGTGTATAAAAATAATAGTCGGGTTTGTAGTGTTTAAAGGGCTTTTACCCGATTAAACTACCCTGTTATGCTACCCGTTGTAAACAATTTTTCACACAAACGTAAAGTATTGATTTCTTGAGTAACCGTAGGTGTGGGATAAAACAAACAGAATATATAAATCGCATTAATGTTTAATTTTAATTTAAAAAGATAGAAAATGGAAGAAAACAACACTCAAATCACTAATGAAGAACAATCTGTATCAAGTTTGACAATTACCCAAAATGCAAGCACTTATTTGAATGAGACAGGAAAGTGGACCAAATTCCTATCAATCATGGGATTCATTTTTGTTGGTCTAATCGTAATCATGGGATTTCTTGCTGGTTCAATAATGTCAATAATGCCAGGAGGACAAAGTGGTGTCTTTCCAGCAGGAATGGGATTTTTGTTTGGAGGAATATACATACTACTGGGGCTTCTTTACTTTTTCCCAACCTGGTACTTATTCAAGTTTTCTCAAAAAATGAAATTAGCTCTAACAACAAACAGTAATGACGAACTAAATGAAGCATTAAGCAACCAAAAATCTTTTTATAAATTTTGGGGAATATTTACGATTGTTTTTATTGGTCTTTATGTTTTAATTGGACTATTTGCATTACTCGCAAAAGTACTAATGTAATAAATGTTTAAACCACCCCCGTTCGGCGTAGTCCCGATAGCTATCGGGACTACGCCGTATTATTAATATAAGGAGTAAATTAATTGCAAAATGATAATTGCTTTAAGCAAGCGGCAAAAGAATACTATGAGCGATAATATCAAAATGTATTTTGGTTTGGCGTTTTATAGATCAGGCGTTTCAAACCATTTTAAACATTGAGACAATTACAAAAAAAAAGGAGGTAAGATTATGAAAACAAAAATAACGCGAAATATCTTTTTGATTTTATTAGGATTTCTCGGATTGGGAGCAATTGGAGGAGGTGGAGCATTGATAATTTCTCCTACAGGAGAATTGATTGGAATGCCAATATCGATGTTGGAAACATCACCTTTTAACAGTTTTCTTATACCTGGAATTATTTTGTTTTCAGTTCTTGGACTTATTCCACTATTACTGATTATTGCCTTAGTTAAAAAAACAGAATCCAAACTGGCAGAGCAAATCAATGTATTTAAAGATATGCACTGGGCATGGACTTACAGTATTTATATTGCTTTTGCTCTAATTTGCTGGATACAGATTCAAATGGTGTTAATTCAAGGAGTACATTGGCTACATACTTTTTATATGTTTTTTGCTATTGTCATTATTGCCTTACTACCGCAGCTAAGAAGTTTTTACAAAAAGTAGAATGCCCCGTCAGTACACACATTTAGTAGGTGGAACCGAATTGTGAATCATTGGTGTTCTTTATGTGGTATTAAAAAGGTGATTTGTTTCTAGTGCGTTGGGCTCCTTTAGTAGATGATGAGGTAGCGGGTGAGGATTTTAATGATAAATATAATTCGGATTCGGGAAACGGGATGCCGGAATCCGGAAATGCAAGGTGCTTTTAACTTTTATCGCTCAAGCCGCTGGGCTTTTACTTTCTTACTACAGCTTAAGAAAGTAAACAAAGAACCCCGCCGCTGATCAAATTAACTTTGTTTATTCACGACTATAGCCTGTGGGATGCGTGTGCGAAGGAGTAAAAATTGCTAAGAATTGATCAATCTCACTAAAATCAAATAAACTCGCGAATTTTCATTCGTACCTCATTTCAAATTTCCCTCAAACAGATTTGATTTCTTAACGCTCAATTTTTTGATTCTCTATACGCATTTTTCGATAGGCGGAACCGAGTTGTGAATCATTGGTGTTTTTTAGTATTAAAAAGGTGATTTGTTTCTAGTGCGTTGGGCTCCTTTTAGGAGATGATGAGGTAGCGGGTGAGGGTTTTAATGATAAATTATTAAGTAGCCAGCGCTTTCAATCTTTATAAATGATTAGGGTCGCGGAGCGCTAGCCAGAGAAAACGGCGGGCCATGCGAGGGTAATTAAATATATTACTAAAGCTACAAGTCTCTTATGAAGATTCGCATTGAGAATAAGTTTGCTTAGAATACGTGGGAGGAAGCTTCGTTTTATCTTGATTTTTTTGCTTCGTTTTTGGATCAAGCCAAAAATGAAGGGATAATCTGATAATCTAGCATTGTTGTGTTAAAATTGATTGAAGGGAATTATCCATTATCACGTACTGTTCTTATATCGCTCAAGCCGCTGGGCTTTTACTTTCTTACTACAGCTTAAGAAAGTAAACAAAGAACCCCGCCGCGGACTAAAAAAAAGCTAAGAATCAATCAATCTCACTAAAATCAAATAAACTCGTCAAAATATACATTCGTACCTCATTTCAAATTTCCCTCAAACAGATTTGATTTCTAAACGCTCAATTCTATTAACGCATTTTTTAGTAGGCGGAATGCGCAAAATCTAATAATGTTTTAAAAATCTAAGTGTTAAGTGATAAATGACCTTTTCTTTTAACCTTTCTTTATAGTATCGAGACTTTTTAATCCCCACTAACACGGTCATGCTGTCCGTGCTTTACCATCTTGTTCACGTTGTTCAGAGGCTAAAATAAACAAACAGAGCTCGGTGTAGCCTTTGCCAATGTCGCATATATAATTTATTGCATAATAAGTAATGTTTTATATTTTAGCTGGTCATTATGCAGGCCCGAAACAGCGGGGACTATAACAGGAAGCAGGAAGAGCGGTTTTGGTTCAGGATATTGATAAACAGATTATAAATTTAAACATGCGAGGCATTAAGGATCAACTAGTGGAGTGTTGATGGTTACTTGGGTTGGCAACAGTTAGAAAATGAAGGAAATTACAACTAAATATATCATCGACAGAAAGGAATGGAGACAGTGGCTCGAAACGAACTTTGAGACCAAAGATGATATTTGGTTGGAATATCCATTGAAGAAGACAGGTAAAGAAAGAATCTTATACAATGACGCAGTGGAAGAAGCTTTATGCTTTGGATGGATTGACAGTACAGTTAAATCATTAAACGAAGAGACTTCTATTCAAAGATTTTGTAAACGAAGGAAAAAAACGTCATTCTCACAACCTAATGTAGAACGGTTGAAATGGCTCTTTGAAAACAACTTGATTCACGACTCAATAAAAAATGAAGTTTTAAAGATCGTTCAACAAGAATTCACTTTTCCAGAAGACATAATTGAACAGTTAAAATCGGATAAGGCTGTTTGGGAGAATTATAAAAACTTTTCGGAGCCTTATAAACGGATTCGAATTGCATATATAGATAGTGCAAGAAAAAGACCTGATGAATTTGATAAACGGTTAAATAACTTTATTGAAAAGACAAAAGATAATAAACTGGTTAAGGGATTTGGCGGAATTGACAAATACTATTGAAAATAAAAACGGTTGCCAACAATGTATACACGGCCTATAGAGCGTATCGCAATTTTTAGACGAGAATTGAACTCCGGTTCGGCGTAGTCTCGATAGCTATCGGGACTAGGTATTGGGATGAACAGAATTCTGTTTTGTTCGGCTACGATAGTATGCGAGCTGTTGGTGTGCATTGAAAGAAAGAGCATTGCAATATTTTAGCCCATTACGAATTGATTTTGTTATCTTTGTTCTTAGGAAATTTGGATTTATGACAAAAGAAAATGCAATAAAATTATTCCAAGACAAAAAAGTTAGGGTTCATTGGGATGACGACCGTGAAAAGTGGTATTTTTCAATCATCGACGTTATTGGTATCCTGACAGCGAGTGAAAATCCAAGAAAATACTGGAGTGTTCTGAAAACCAGACTAAAAAAGGAAGGGAGCGAAGTGGCTACAAATTGTAGCCGTTTGAAATTAGTAGCTAGTGATGGCAAAATGCGCCTTACAGATGTTGCTGATACAGAACAATTACTTAGATTAATACAATCAATTCCTTCACCTAAAGCAGAACCTTTTAAAGTTTGGTTAGCGAAAGTAGGATATGAAAGAATTGAGGAAACCGAAGATCCGGAGAAGGCATTTGACCGAGCGATGGAAACCTATTTGAAAAAAGGATATACGAAGAATTGGATCAATCAAAGATTAAAAAGTATTGAGGTTAGAAAAGACCTTACTGACGAATGGGAAACTAGAGGCGTAAAAAAAGGACTTGAATATGCAATACTAACTGATGAGATTTCGAAAGCATGGGCAGGTTTCACAACAAAAGAGTACAAAGAATTTAAGGACCTTAAAAAGGATAATTTGCGTGACAATATGACCAACTTGAAACTAGTGCTGAGCATGTTGGCAGAAGCTACAACTACAGAGATTTCAAAAGAAAAGAAACCTCAAACATTTTCAGAAAGTAAGACTATAGCAAATCAAGGTGGAACTATTGCAGGAAATACACGAAAAGAAATAGAAGAAAAAACAGGTAAAAATGTTGTTTCGCCGTTAAACGCAAAAGAAATTGAGAAACAGTTGCCTGAAAATACGGATGATGAAGAAGAATAAACAACGAAATTTAAGATGCATCACAAAACATAGGCGGTTCGTGATTTCTGACTTTGCATTAGCGCATTTATAATTTATTGCATAAAAAGCAATATTTTATATTTTAGCTGGTCATTATGCAGGCCCGAAACAGCGGGGGCTATAACAGGAAGCAGGAAGAGCGGTTTTGGTTCAGGATATTGATAAACAGATTATAAATTTAAACATGCGAGGCATTAAGGATCAACTAGTGGAGTGTTGATGGTTACTTGGGTTGGCAACAGTTAGAAAATGAAGGAAATTACAACTAAATATATCATCGACAGAAAGGAATGGAGACAGTGGCTCGAAACGAACTTTGAGACCAAAGATGATATTTGGTTGGAATATCCATTGAAGAAGACAGGTAAAGAAAGAATCTTATACAATGACGCAGTGGAAGAAGCTTTATGCTTTGGATGGATTGACAGTACAGTTAAATCATTAAACGAAGAGACTTCTATTCAAAGATTTTGTAAACGAAGGAAAAAAACGTCATTCTCACAACCTAATGTAGAACGGTTGAAATGGCTCTTTGAAAACAACTTGATTCACGACTCAATAAAAAATGAAGTTTTAAAGATCGTTCAACAAGAATTCACTTTTCCAGAAGACATAATTGAACAGTTAAAATCGGATAAGGCTGTTTGGGAGAATTATAAAAACTTTTCGGAGCCTTATAAACGGATTCGAATTGCATATATAGATAGTGCAAGAAAAAGACCTGATGAATTTGATAAACGGTTAAATAACTTTATTGAAAAGACAAAAGATAATAAACTGATTAAGGGATTTGGCGGAATTGACAAATACTATTGAAAATAAAAACGGTTGCCAACAATGTATCACAAAGCATAGGCGGTTTCGTTTGGCTGTGCTTAGTATACGAGCCTTTGTGCTTTATTAAAAACGTTACACTTATCAGAAGTATTTTTTTATTAGCAATTATTATTGGAATTGTTTCCTGCGATTTCAGGAAAGACTTAGCCTAAGAGACGATTATGGATAATCAAGAGCTTATTGAAATCTTTTAAAGTGACCAGGTAGATAGACCTTTACCGCTCAAATTAATGAAAATAATATTCCTGTTGGATTTGGGTTTCCGGAAGCAAAATAAAATGAACAATTTACACTAAAAATAATACATTGGTTGGATAGAATTTTTGAATAAGTGAAATGCACATATCATTGGTTTAAAAGTATTAAAGCGCTTTTAAGCCATTCCCGATATATTTGTTAATTCATTTCAAAATTGATAACTTATAAATTATTATTCATTAAATTCTTCCAAAATGAAAAAACTATTGTTATTACCTGTTCTAATTCTGATTACTTTGTCTGGTATAGGTCAGGATACCCCATTATGCCTTGATTCAAATGGAGTTACTGTTAAATGTCGAGATGATGTTGAAATGGGTTACACTAACCAAATTAATGGCAAAACTTACACCGTTGTAAGTGAAGAACAATTAAGAAAAATGATTGTAAACAAGGAAGATGTTACGACCATTTGTACATCTAAAATTACTAATATGAAAGGTTTGTTTTATAAATCTAAATTTAATGGAGATATAAGTAATTGGGATGTCAGTAATGTAACTGATATGAGTGAGATGTTTAGCAATTCAAAATTCAATGGGGATATCTCTAAATGGGATGTTGGTAAAGTAACTAATATGAGTCTTATGTTTTTTGTGTCTCAGTTTAATAACAATATTGAGAACTGGAATGTCAGTAATGTTACTAATATGAGTCATATGTTTCACTATTCAGAATTTAATGGAGACATTTCTAAATGGGATGTCAGTAATGTTATCAATATGAGTTTTATGTTTTGTGGTGGAGCTGGATTTTTTGGTGTAGTTTATAATCCCTTTAATGGAGATATAAGTAACTGGGATGTCAGTAATGTTACCAATATGAGTTTTATGTTTAAAGCATCGGAATTTAACGGAGAAATAAGTAGTTGGGATATAAGTAATGTTACCAATATGAATGAGATGTTTAGAAAGGCAAAATTCAATGGTAATTTATCAAGTTGGGTTGTTAGTAAGGTTAGTAAATGTTCTAAATTCAGTGAAAATACTCCACAATGGACAGAACCAAAACCAAACTTCACTAATTGTGATTCTGGAAGTAATTAGATAGGTAAGATATATTGCGAATTAATTGACATCACCTCTGAAAATGAGATGATGTTTTTTTTGGTTACTACCCAAACTGGTACGGTTAGCATGTCCGTGCCAGCTGAGTTTACACAATGTTCTCAGGCTAAAATAGAATGCGGTATATTCTATGTAAATAGAGTAAATAGAGTTATTGCATAATAAACAATATTTTATATTTTAGCAGTGCATTATGCAGGCCCGAAATAGTGGGGGCGATACAGGTAAGCAGAAAGAGTGGTTTTGGGCCGGAATAATAATAACGGAATACAGTTTAAATATGCGAGGCAAATAAGGATCAGCTAATGGAGTGTTGATGGTTACTTGTTGTAAACAATTAAATCGAACAGGTAGGCATTAAATCAAAAGCTAATGAATCCTTTGGATATAAGGTTGCAAAAAATTACTTTTGGTAACAACAAGCATTGATAAAAATAATGCTGTATAGACAAAAGAAACGAGCATGTTGTGCCACATATACATTGTATTAACATAGATTATGTCATAAATAATACATTTTATATCTATTCAGATTAAGTCTTAAGTGACTTTTAACTCAAAAGCCTGATAAAGAAGCAATGATTAAGAACGAAACCAATAATAAGGAAGAATATACCTGCAAAAACTGTAATGAGATATTTTATGGTAATTATTGTCCGGAGTGTGGTCAGTCAGTAAAAGCGTTCGAGCGTCCTATTCAATTCCTGATTATCGATTTTATGGGAAATATGTTCGCGTTTGATACCCGGTTCTGGAAAACTTTAGTAGCAATATTATTTAAACCAGGCACATTAGCTCTGGACTATGTAAAAGGTCATCGGGTGAAATACATGCCGCCTTTTAGGTTTTACGTTTTTATTAGTTTCATCTTTTTCTTATTGCTTAATATTTATTCATCACAAAAGACTAAAATAGCTCCAGAGAATAAAAACACTATAACAATATTTGGAGATATTAAGGATTCTGATTCGCTTAATACTTCTGATAGTTTAAAAATAGGTGATGAATTGCAATCTGAAATTAAAGAAAAGAACGATAATGCGTCTAAAAAAGCTTTTTTAAATGAACATCCTGAAATATTTTTTGAACAGTTTTTAACCAACCTTTCATGGGCAATGTTTTTACTGATGCCTTTTTACGGGTTTTTATTATGGTTGTTTTACCGGAAAGCTCAGGATTATTATATAACTCATTTTATAATGGCAATTAATCAGCATGCATTTATGTTTGTTGTCTTATTCATAGTGCTTTTGTTAGCAGTGGTTCTTCCAGATTTTTCATATTCATTCAGAAATTATTTAGTTCTTTTAATACCTGTTTATTTTACTATCGGGCATAAAATTCTTTATAAACAAAAAACCTGGAAGACAATCCTAAAATTGAGTGCAATAGGAATAGTTTATTCCACTGTAGTTTTTACAGTAGCTATTGGATTACTTTTGCTTGTTGCTATACAAAATGGATTAAGCTTAAAATAAAGGTTGAACACATTAGATATATTGAAAAGATTTAATTATAAAACACGACGAGACAACGTTTTGTATAAGTAATAGCAGGAAATGTACTAAATATATAGGTTTATATCCCCGATGTTTGCAGGATTAATAAAACAAACAGAGCTTGGTGTAGGCTTTACCAATGGTGCATGTATAATTTATTGCATAACAACGAATAATTTGTAATTTAGCTGTGCATTATGCAGGCCCGAAATAGTGGGGGCGATACAGGTAAGCAGAAAGAGTGGTTTTGGGCCGGAATAATAATAACGAAATACAGTTTAAATATGCGAGGCAAATAAGGATCAACGAATGGAGTGTTGATGGTTACTTGTTGGAGGTTGTTTTCAAAACACACAATGACAGTAAGATATGTATAATATAAAACGTTTAAAAGATGAAAAAAATAGCATTCTCAATTATTCTATGTGTAATTTCCTTAAGTCTGTTTTCACAAGATTTTAATATCCCAAAAGACTATAAATTAGTAAAGGTTGAAGATTATGCGCTTTACGAAAATGACATAATAAGTTGCGTAGATTGGCTAATGAACACACCGTTAGATGAAAATTTAAATAAAAGAAAAGAAGCAAATGCCTTTTTAATTAAATGGTTATCGGGTAGCCCAAATGTTCACATTGAAATTAAGCAAGAGATTGTAACATTTATGAGTACTTCTCCTGATTTGTTAATGATTTTTATGGGAGGTTGGGCAAAATACTCCATAAAGACTAAAGATTATAATAATAATGTTGAGGGAAGTATGGCAGGTATAGAATCAGTAATTGCATTTTATACAAAAAATAAAAAGTTATTGAAAAAAGACAGGAAAATTGAGAAGTATATTAAAAGACAAAAAAAGGGAACTTTAAAGAAATATATTGAAAAGAACGCCTAAAAAATAACCTGCAACGATGCATACATTGCCTATAGGGCGTATCGCAATTCCTGGTCGTTTTGGTGGCGTTTTAGCTAATTGTTGAACCGTGCCCTCTGCTAGTGCGGACGTGCTGTCCGTGCTTTACAGGCTTAGCTATGCTGATCACAGGCTAAAACAGAGCTCGGTGTATTCGTTGCTAATAGCGTATATAAAGTATGTTGCATACCAACTAATAATTATAATGAAAACATAAACGATGTTACAAATGAAAAAATTATTTTACATTTTAGTTCTATTAACTTTTTTGGGGTGTAAAAAAGAAACTCTTAAAGTTATAATCGAAAGTGAATATTCAGAAGAAGCTTATTTGTATAATACCGAGACTCAAAAAACAGATACAATAAAAGCATCAGGAAATAGATTCGTTGCTCATTTACCGGATATTAAAAAACCGACCTTATATTATTTAATGTTTAAAGAGATTAATGATGTAAACCGACCAATATATTTAATACTTTCAGATGAGGAAACAGAAATTAAATTCAATAAATTAACAGCCGTTGATGAAAAATCTCAGAATGTTAGAGACTTCTATCCTAATAAGCCTTTGTTTTTATCAGACCCAAATAAGAATGAAGTATTTTATCAGTTTCAGGATTTGTGGATGACATTCTTTAATAAGGTAACTAATCCGGAATTAGATTATGAGGCAAGAAAAGGACTGTATGATAATTTTATCAGTAATTCTGAAAACATACTAAAAGCGAACAGGAATAAAGTCGTTTCTGCATACATCATCGATTATTTGATGAAGTACAATCTAATTCAACTTGACAAAATTCAATTATTCTATTCCTATTTAGAACCTAATATCCAAACGAGTTCAGTTGGACAACGGATTAAAAAAGAGGTTGGATTTGAAAATCAGACATCAGCGCCAAGATTTTCTTTACAGGATTTTCATGGGAACAATTATTCTCTTGATAGCTTAAATGGAAAAAAAGTTTTATTACACTTTTGGTCATCTGCATGTGCTCCGTGTATAAAAGAGATACCTGAACTTATACGATTAGCAAGTGAAAAAAAAGATTTAGTAATTATAAATATCTCCCTTGATTTAGACCAACGAAGATGGATTGCAGGGATGGAACGATTGGGCATAACGAATTTGATAAATTTTTGCGATTTTAAAGGAGCAAATGGCAAAATCTGTAAAGATTATCATATAAAATCGATACCGGCCAATTATCTGATAGATGAAAATGGAAATATCTTATTAAAAAATAAAACGATACAAGGCTTAAGCAACGAATTATAAAATACGTGCCTTAACAACCCGCTAGCGCAGACATGCTGTCCGTGCTTTAGCGGTTTATTTACGATGTTTGCAGGATAAATAAAACAAACAGAGTTTGGTGTAGGCTTTGCCAATGGCGCATATTTAATTTATTGCATAACAACGAATAATTTGTAATTTAGCTGTGCATTATGCAAGCCCGAAACAGTGGGGCGATACAGGTAAGCAGAAAGAGTGGTTTTGGGCCGGAATAATAATAACGGAATATAATTATTATGAAGAAAATACAAAAACTATATTTAGCCATTTCGATATTTGTGGTAGTTTCGGGACAAATACTGACACTCTTTTATAGACCATACATCTATGCAAACAAAATCAATGATTTTGGTTTTGCAGATACAATCGGAAGCCTGGTTTCTGTGATTGGATTTTGCTTTTTAATCTGGAGTTTTAAAAATTATCCAGACAAAAAGAAAAATCAACATATTTTAATTGCAATGACTATCTATACCGTATTCTGGGAGTCATTAGGTTTGTTTGGTATATATGGTACGTTTGATTGGAAAGATATTGTAGCTGGTGTAATTAGTGGTGGATTGACGTATATATTAAAGGAATTAATTGAAAAAGCATATAAACCGGAAGTATTGCCCGGGAATTTGAATTAAAAATGCACGGAGCACAACAATGCATACAAAACCTATAGGGTGAATCGCAACAACCCATAGTTATGGGAATGATAAGAGTAAAAATAAGGAGAGACATTATAAGTATTATACATTATTCAATACCATGAAGACGCATTTAAGAAAGGAAAAGATTATATCATTTCTAAAGGAACTTACAATTGTTACAACTGGTGTTTTGATTGCATTAGTGATAAGCAATTTTAAAGAAAATAATCAAGTACGAAAATATCATAAAGCATCCATTGAAACGATAAACAGTGAAATTGAAGCAAACTATTCTCAAATAAAAGGTGTGATTGAGAAGCAAATGAAATTATACGACACACTTATTAAATATGGTAACACACCAATGGTAATTGGTGAAATATTTGGGAAGACGGGCGGTTTAAAAGGTTCTGAATTGAGCAATACAGGCTTGGAATTGTATAAAAGAAATCAGATTAATTCAATTGATTTTGAAATGATCTACATGCTCAATGAAATGAATCGTACATCAAAAATTATTGAAACTAAATTAGATAGACTGGTAGATTTTGTTTTTTTAAATATTCTTGATAACTCAAAAGAAAATAAAATGGTTGTTTCTCTTCATATACAGGATGTTTTAAATAGTGAAAAGTATTTATTGAAACTTTATAAGGATTATATTGACAAAAATATTGAAACAGAAAACAATAAAACATGAAAAGTTCCCTCCGTTCTGCGTAGTAGGCTAATAAGCATGTAATTTACCGTAAGCGGCAATTTTAAGATGCAATCAATAATAAACAGGAGTAATGAATATGAAGAATTGGAAAAAATACAGCTTTGAATTCTTATCAATTTTCACGGCTGTTATTTTGGCATTTGCCTTGAATAACTGGAATGAAAATAGACGAAATAACAATGCTAAAAATAAAATACTATCAGAGATATATAACGGACTTAATAAAGATTTAGAAGACTTTCGTATGAATGAATCAGGTCATAAATTAGGAATTAAGTCTATAGTTTTTTTTAAAAATGTATTATCTAACAAATTAGAATCTAGTGACTCTGTTATGTTTCATTATTATCATCTAACTCGTGATTTTATTTCTATCCAAAATACATCGGGTTATGAAGCTTTAAAATCAAAAGGCTTAGAATTAATTGAAAATGATTCGCTGCGATCTAAAATAATTTCTCTCTACGAATTTGATTACTCAATATTAAAAAAACTTGAAGAAGAATATTATGAATCACAGTTTCAGGAAAACTATTTCGAAAAAATAAACCAAATAATTGCTGAGAATTTCATTCTAGACAAGAATAAAAATATTATAGGAATAAACATACCACTTAAGGTTTCGGAAAGTGAAGAAAAAATACTGTTAACTTATCTCTGGAAAATACAAGTAAATCGGGACTTTATTTTGGGCTGTTATTCTGACGTAATTAGTAAAACTGAAAGAATAAGAAATGAGATTGGGAAGGAAATAAAGGAGTCGCTAAAAAAATAGAGCTGCTAACAGAAGGTTAAAGAATATAAACGATTAGAATTACTTGTTTCGGCGTATGGACCTTTGAAAATTTATCAGGATTCGGGAGACTGGATGCCGAAATCCGGAAATGTAAATTACTTTTAATCTTTTCTGATATTGTCGAGATTACGCCAAACTTGGGGAATGAAACTTAGAATAAAGTCAAAAAAATAGAGGCTTGTTATGCCTCTATTTTATTTATCTTTCCAGGGAATTTCAATATTATATATGTTCATTATTGTTGAAGCACAAGCTTTTCTTTCTCTATGAGTTTTAAGGTATAGTTTAAAACAATATCCCTGTTATTTAAAATGTTTTCAATATCCGGAATTACATAATAGTCGGGAATAATTCCATGTTTATTTGTTAAGGTGGTTGCAGTTGTTTTACATATTTTACTTGCAACACGAAATGTAAACTTTGTATTTTCTAGCTTAAAAAATTTACTAAAATCATTACAAGTATATGTAGCTCCTGTTTCATCTCCAACAAAAATTCCTAAGTTATTTTCTTTAACCAATGAACAAAAATGGCCTGTGGTTGAAAAACATTTTCCGTTAATTAAAATATAAGGCTTGTTTTTGAATGCATTTGGCTTTGGGTGTATGGTCTTTTTTAATTTAGAATACCTCTTTACACTTTTATGAAAATAAGTATAGGGTTTATTAGCAATATGCTGAAGAAGATATGAACCGCAAAAAGGATTACCTCCACCATTATTTCTTAAATCAATTATTAAATTCTCAATTTTGTTTTCTTTTACTTGATAAAAACAACTGTCAATAAACGTTTTAAAGATTGGAGTTCGTTTTTTTCCATAGTAACCAAAAGAACGGATTGTAATTGTTGCTGTATTACTTTCCATATTCATGTCAAAACAAAGATTATTTTCACAATTATCTAAAAATGTCTTTGTAGGATCAAGGTCTTCGGCTTCTTTTAATTTTACTTCCTCTATTTTCCCGTTTAGTTTTACAGTAATAATGAAAGATGTCGGGAAATTATAAAACATTGCACACATATATCTGAAATAAACATTTGCATTTTCTTGTTTATTCGTTTTATTGTAACCGTCAGAGGGCAAATGTTTAAATATCTCTTTATGCAACAAGTCAACATTGACTCCGTTTATTGCCAATATCTCATCACCGGCAGATAACTTATTTGAATTTTTCTTTGCATCAATAATGTATAATTTGGTACCATCGTATCTGACATTCATAGGAAAAAGCATTGATTTAGGAAGTTTGTCTAATTCGTTAGACCAAACAATACTGTGTCCACAATTAATTGCTGAAACAACTTCCAGGCAAATCCATAGAAATCCGCCCATGGTTGTTGAATCGGTAATTTTATCATATTGATGATTAATCAGGTTTTTTAAAGAGTCTTCACTAATAAAGGCATATGGTTGCGGATGCTTTTTAAGTAATATCTCAACCATCTCTTCAAAATCTTGTTGATAATCTTTTAAAGCGAGTATTTTATTTATATTTTCTGTAGTACTACTTTTACCGGTATAATCATTTGAATTTGACTTTTGAATACAAGAAATAAAGGTGAATGTTGTTAAAATTATAATAAGATAGTTTTTCATTGTTCTCTATTTTGAGGTTACTTAAATTTCTGTTCAATTATTACGCTTGCTACGAAGTATAGCAATAATGAAAACAAATAAATAAGCATTCCATATATGGTTACAATCATAGTAACCCTTATTCCTCCATAAACCAGTGCAGGGGTAACTTCCATGCCATTTTTTATTGCATCTTCAATTGAAGAAAACATTGCAGATAATCCAATCATTTGACCTGTAATTCCCGTTATCATCGTAAATAAACCCATCGATTTTCCATATCCAATCCTGCGTAACAGTTTTTCTTTATCTGTTTGTTTAGAACTAATGGCAATAACAAAATGATAAATAAACCATGCAGTCGTAATAATTAATAAAATTGTTAGAGCACCCATAAACGTAGGGCCACCTTCAAAAAATAAATTTTTCATAATGTTGTTTTTTATGTGATTAATACAACCGCCAAATTATATGAGATAACGAAAAACATCAAGGTCGA
>Ga0209692_10001750_pt1 | contig 27514 bp, 28 predicted proteins | sample tdDd472_FD_187129 | JGI IMG/M metagenome (GOLD analysis project Ga0209692, IMG submission 187129) | Marine sediment microbial communities from the Atlantic coast under amendment with organic carbon and nitrate - tdDd47.2 (SPAdes)... | ecosystem: Environmental > Aquatic > Marine > Coastal >... | reverse complement strand
TTGCTACAGCAGGCAGTGAAGGCCGCAACGACTGCTGACGTCAGTATCGAACTGAATTCGAAGATCACCGGCCGCGAAGTGCAGGGCAGTTTGTCGCCGCTGGAAGGCGTGAAGAACATCATTGTCGTCGCTTCCGGTAAAGGTGGTGTCGGCAAGTCCACAGTCTCCGTGAATCTGGCGCTGGCACTGTCAGAGGCAGGGGCGAAAGTCGGGGTTTTGGATGCGGATATTTACGGTCCCAGTCAGGCCCGCATGCTCGATTCGCAGGGCGAGCAGCCGGTTAGTAAAGACGGTAAGCGCTTTGAGCCGATTGAACGCCATGGTTTGTGGATGTTGTCGGCCGGCAACCTGTTCGACGTCGAAGAACCTGCTGTCTGGCGCGGGCCGATGGCCACCCGGGCGCTCACTCAACTGGCGCTGGACACCAACTGGCCTGACCTCGATTACCTGATCATCGATATGCCGCCGGGTACCGGTGACATTCAGCTCACTTTGAGCCAGAAGATTCCTGTGGCCGGCGCTGTCATTGTGACGACACCGCAGGACATCGCGTTGCTTGATGCCCGCAAGGGCTACAAGATGTTCGAAAAGGTCAACGTCGCGGTTCTGGGCGTGGTCGAGAACATGAGTGTGTTCGTCTGCCCTCATTGCGGCGAGTCTACTCACCTGTTTGGTGAAAACGGTGGCGCGGGTATGGCTGCGGATTATGATCTGCCGTTGCTCGGGCAGGTGCCACTCAGTGTTGATGTGCGGGCGCAGACCGATGCAGGGAAGCCCAGCGTCATTGCCGATCCGGATGGTCCGGCGGCTGCGGAATTCCGCAAAATTGCATTAAATACCGCGGCGCTCTTGTCGCTGCGTAAAAAAGACTATAAAAAGTCGTTCCCGAAGATCGTCGTCGAGTGACGGCGGGACTCATTTGTACCTAAGGAGCAGGAATGTCCATTAAAGCGGATCACTGGATTCGGCGTATGTCCGAAGAACACGGCATGATCGAGCCGTTTGAGCCCGGTCAGGTCCGGCGCAACGACTCAGGACCGATCGTGTCTTACGGCACATCCAGCTACGGTTACGATGTGCGCTGTGCCGCCGACTTTAAAGTGTTCACCAACATTCATTCTGCCGTTGTTGACCCGAAAGACTTTTCCGACAAAAGTTTTGTGAACATCGAAAGCGATGTTTGCGTGATCCCGCCGAACTCCTTCGCATTGGCACGCACCGTGGAGTACTTCCGTATTCCGCGCAATGTGCTGACGGTTTGCCTGGGCAAATCAACCTATGCCCGTTGCGGCATCATCGTGAACGTCACGCCGCTGGAGCCTGAGTGGGAAGGGCACGTCACGCTCGAGTTCTCAAACACCACCAACCTGCCTGCGAAGATTTACGCGAACGAGGGTGTGGCGCAGATGTTGTTCTTTGAATCTGATGAGCCCTGCGAAACGTCTTATGCAGATCGCGGCGGCAAGTACCAGGGTCAGACCGGCGTTACGCTGCCCAAGACCTGATAGATCACCGGTTGCCTAAGCCAGGCATCTGGTAGCCGCTCAACAACAGCGTGCCCCGTGACTTGCCGTCCTTCAGCTGAATGACCTTGACGGGCTGATAGTCCAGCGCTGGTGCGTACCAGATATACGCCGAGCGGCTGGAACCTTTTCTTTGGCGCAGGTATTTGATCGTTTCGAATGAGCCGGCCTTGGTTTCGATGGTTTCTTCGCCTTCGCGGTAAAACTGATAGGTCTTCACCTGATTGCGATGAACCATGTCGTATTCGACCGGTTCGCGACCGTTTTGTAAGTCGATACTCACCTGTAAATCGGCACTGGAGCGATCCAGCACACCGTCCTCGATCAGCACGTCTACCCGTTCTTCCTGATGATTGCTGAACGCAATACCCAGGTTCCAGTCGAAGCGGGCATAGCTGTCTTCTTCCGGGTCGCCGGAGCCGGAGTCGACCCGGTATTCATCAACGTAAATCTGCTGACCACGCATTTCGAAACGGCTGGTTTCGGTGGCCGCATTCGGACGAATCAGCTTCGCCATACCCTTGGCCTGCGTGACGCTTGAGTATTCGTACTGGTAGTTTTCCGGGTTACCGCTGCGGGTCAGTTCAATGATGGACTCGCCCGACAGGCCAAATGCTTTCAGTTCAAACTCGAGCCGGAACGGCGCCAGCACCAGGTCGGCCTCGTTAACTACAGGTTCATTGACGGAGGATTCAGTCAGCGCAGTATCGACGGCGGTTGATCCCTGAGTTTCGGTTTCTGTTGATTCGCCGCCGGCAAACACGGGGCCGGTGCTTGCCAGTAGCAGCAGTGAAGACTTAAGCAGCAGGGCTCGCATTGCTTTCATCAATAACATCCGGTTGCACCATCGGCTCATCGTTACACAGTACAACGCCATCGCGCATCTGCAGTTGACCGCTGGCCACCCGGGCGATAGCCAGCGGATAGATCTGGTATTCACCCTGTTGCACGCGGGCAGCAAGAGTTTCCGCTGTGTCATCCGGCGTGATGGCCACTCTGTACTGTAGGACAGCCGGACCGGCATCCAGTTCCGGAATGACAAAGTGCACGGTGGTGCCATGATGGGATTCACCGGCATCCAGCGCGCGCTGATAGGTGTTCAGCCCGGGATAGTCAGGTAGCAGCGAAGGGTGAATGTTAAGCATGCGGCCGGTGTAGGCGTTCACCAACGCATCGTCGAGGATGCGCATGAAGCCGGCGAGCACGATCAATTCCGGATCGATTTGCTGAATGGTTTCCAGCAGTGCCTGATCGAAATCGGCACGGTTCTCATAGGACTTGTAGTCGACGGTTACGCCGGCGATGCCAGCGTCCTGCGCGCGCTGCAAACCGTAAGCGCCCGGGTTGTCGCTGACAACAGCGACAATGTCTATTTCCGGAACAGCAGCGTCGATAATGGCCTGCAGATTGGTGCCGCTACCCGACACCATGATTACGGTCCGGACAGCTTGTTCGGTCATGAGCTCAGTTTAACTTCACCGCCGCCGTCGGTGATGGAGCCGAGCAGACAGACATCTTCACCGTTATCGCGCAGAACCTGCATGGCTTCTTCGGCCTGGTCTGCGGCGACGACCAGCACCATGCCGATGCCGAGATTGAAGGTACGCTGCATTTCGCTTTCGGGCACCGCGCCTTGTTCCTGCAACCAGTTGAAGATAGCAGGGCGTTCCCAACTGCTGGTATCGACCAGTGCGTCGGTGTTCGCCGGCAGTACTCGTTCAAGATTCTCAGCCAGACCGCCGCCGGTGATGTGCGCCAGACCCTTCACAGGAATCTGTTCAATCAGCGCCAGTACTGATTTGACGTAGATGCGCGTCGGCTCCAGCAAAAAGCGACCGATGGTGGTGTCTTCATACGGCGTGTCGGCTTCAACGTCGCTGGTTTCCAGAACCTTGCGGATTAACGAGTAGCCATTGGAGTGAGGGCCTGAAGACTTAAGACCGATCAGCGCATCGCCTTTGCTGATGGTGCTGCCATCAATAATCGCGGCTTTCTCAACCACGCCGATGCAGAAACCGGCCAGATCGTAGTCGCCTTCCGGATACATGCCGGGCAGTTCGGCGGTTTCGCCACCGAGTAGTGCAGCGCCAGCCAACTTGCAGCCTTCAGCAATGCCTTCGACTACGCTTGCAGCAACATCGTTGTCGAGTTTGCCGCAGCCGTAGTAGTCGAGGAAGAAAATGGGTTCGGCACCCTGTGCCAGTACGTCGTTTGCGCACATTGCGACGAGGTCGATGCCGACCGTGTCATGGAGGCCAAGATCAATGGCGAGACGCAGTTTGGTGCCCACACCGTCGGCACCGGCCACCAACACCGGCTGGCGGTAGCGGTTGGTATCCAGTTCAAACAGCCCGCCGAAGCCGCCGATTCCGCCAAGTACGCCGGGTCTGCGGGTCGACTTCACAGCCGGTTTGATCCGGTTGACCAGTTCGTTGCCCGCGTCGATATCAACGCCGGCGTCACGGTAAGTAACGGGTTTTTTGTCGCTCATTCTTTTCTCTAATCGGTGCGGATTGGCTCTGCAGCGGCGCAGGGCGGGGCTATAATACCGCGAGTGAGTAAAAGAATGACCAATTATTTGAGTTCGGCTGCGGTATCTGCAGTCGCCTTGGATACAACGTGCCGGGACTGAATCTGTTGAGACTGAATCTGAATCCGTGGTCTGCGCATAGAAGCGCGCAGCCGTTTGCCCCGCTATTGCTGGCGCTCGCCGCCGCACTGTCGATATTGCTGATATCTGCGCCGGCCCATGCTGTACGGGTGGCGGATCTGTATTCAGCCGAGGTCGAGCTGGCGGAAAACTCCTCTGCCGGGCGCAACGAGGCATTCCGGGCAGCGCTGGCCGCCGTGCTCGTTAAGGTGACCGGCCAGGAAGCGGCTGCCGAACTGCGGGCTGAACTTTTTCCCGACCCTTCAAGAGTATTGCAGCAGTACCGCCGTGTTGGCAGTGACCGGATTCGTGTGGCGTTTAATGCTTATGCTGTTCGCCAGCGACTGGATGAAGCCGGTCTCCCGGTATGGAATGCAGAACGGCCTTCGGTCATCGTTTGGTTGGCAGTCGACGAGGGCGTCGGCAACCGCACGATACTCGGCACCAATACTGTTGCCCCCGGCACTGATGCCGAACAGGCCGGCCGCTTCGATCTCTGGCGCGATGAGTTGCGCGAAGTTGCCAACAGTCGCGGTCTGCCATTGATGCTGCCATTAGCCGATGCGCAGGATCTGTCCGCCGTATCGTTCGCAGACTTGTGGGGCGGTTTTGGCGATGTGGTGGTGGCTGCGTCAGCACGCTACAGCGCAGATGTGGTTCTGATCGGCAGGGCCCGCACGGCGGGTGCAGAAGGTTTGCGGGTACGCTGGACTTTGATTGCCGACGGGCGTCAGCAGGAGTGGGACGGCGATATCGCAGCCGGGCCGCGTGTTGCGGCCGATAAGCTGGGCGCTGCGCTGGCAACCTACGCTGCGGCAGCGGGGACAATTTCCGTAACCGTCGGTAATCTCGGCTCGTTTGATGAGTACGCCGCGGTGCTTAAGCATTTGCGCGGTCTCTCAATCGTGGAGAGTGCGGGGATTGCGCGGGTTAACGGCGACCGGGTTGAGTTTGCCGTGGTCGCGCGCGTTGATCAGGATCGTCTCGACCGGGAAATCCGCCGCGCCGGCAAGTTGCGCACATGGTCGGGTGGTGCCGGCAGTTCATCCGGTGGCGGTGGATTGAATGAATTCCGTCTTGGTGAAGGCTTGCGCTACGTTCCGGTACAGTAGCCCTTATGACTATGTCGCCCAAATCGCTATTTGGCTCGGTTTTCACGAGATCGCAGATTCCGAACTGGATCAGCATCGGGCGCATCATTCTTATCGGACCTATTCTTTATTATCTGAGTACCCGTCACTTTGATATCGCACTTGCGCTAATTGCGATCGCCGGTATTTCGGATGCCGTAGACGGTTTTCTCGCCAAGCACTATCACTGGGAAAGTCGTCTGGGTGGTTTTCTGGATCCGCTGGCCGACAAGTTTTTGCTGGTTGCAGTGTTTATTGTGCTGACCGGTCTTGGTCTGGTGCCGGTGTGGCTAACCGCTGTGGTTATCGGTCGCGATCTTGCGATTGTCGTTGGCGGCTTCACCTATCAGTGGTTGATCGGCGAGGTCTATGCCAAGCCAACCTGGATCAGCAAAGCGAATACGTTTTTTCAGCTGGTTTACACCATCAGTGTGGTGGCTGTGGAGGCGACCGGCTGGAACGGCAATTTGTGGCTGATGATTTGCGGTACGGCTGTGTTTGTTTCAAGCATGGTTAGTGGTCTGGATTACATCTGGACCTGGGGTAATCTGGCCATCCAAAACCGTGGTAACCGCGCAGCGCTGACCCCGACTGACGGCAAGAATTAAGCAGGTAGTTATATGCGTCAGTTGCCTCTTGATGTCCGGCTTGCCGACTATGCGCGTTTCGATACTTTCTACGAAGGCCGTAATGCAGAGGCTGTGCATGAACTGCAGGCTGTGCTGGACCGTCCGCCACAGAGAGTCGTGTGGCTTTGGGGCAGTCAGGAATCCGGCAAATCCCACTTGCTGCAAGCGTTGCTTGCTGAAGCTGATCAGCGCGGCTTGCGTTCGGCCTGGTTGCCGCTGGCCGAGTTCAAAGAGTCGGGTATGGATCCGGAGATGCTGGAAGGTATGGGGGCGTTCGAGCTGGTCTGTATTGATGATGTTGACCGGATTGCCGGTGACGATGCCTGGGAACGGGCTGTATTCCGCCTGTTTGAGGAACTCTCTAACCAGAATGCCCGTTTGGTTGTCTCGGCGTCGGTTGCGCCCAAGTCAGCAGCATTTAACTTGCCGGATCTCCAGTCACGCATGAACTGGGGCGGTGTCTTGCGTCTGCAATCGTTGAGCGATGAAGACAGTATCGGGGCACTGAAGAAACGTGCCAGTCACCGTGGACTGGAGTTGCCGGACGATACGGCCGCGTATTTGCTGTCGCGGGTGAACCGCAGCCCCCGAACCCTGTTTAGTTTGCTGGATCGTCTGGATCAGGAGGCGCTGGTTGCGCAGAGGCGTTTAACTATTCCGTTCGTCCGGCAGGTTATCGAGACGGGTTAAGCACAGAGATAAGGTACAGAGAAAAGGTGCAGAGATAAGGAAAAAAAGGCCGCCCTCAGGGCGGCCTTTTTTGCTTAAAAGCAACTGAGCGGTTTAGAAATTTTGTTTTAGAAGTTCCGCTTTAGAAGTTCCGCTTTAGAAGTTCCACTGGCCAGCGAACTGAATCACACCAATATTGGTTTTGAATGTTTCTTCAGGCAGAGAGTCTTCGCGAACGCGGAAAGTGTAACCATCGGCTGACAGCTGCATGGTAAACGCAGGAGTCGGGGTCCAGCGCACACCAACACCAAGGCTGTAGGCGGTGTCGCGACCGTTGGCAGATTCTTCGCCGGTCACTTTGTAACGACCGCTGCCGAGACCGGCCTGCGCCATCAGTTCCCAGTTGCTTTCACCCAGAGGCAGCAGACCAACGAGGTGACCGCTGATGATTGAGTAACTGATGTCGGAAGTCGGGCCTTCACCCGGTTCCTGAACTTTGTATTTACCCAGGTTGAGCAGGCGACCTTCCAAAGCGAAGTAACGGTTGAATTTGTAACCACCGTAGATGCCGAATGAACCCGAGTCTTTGTCTTTGTAGTAGCCTTCGAAGCCGCCTTTGTCATAGCCGGCATAGCCGATGGAAGCACCGACATAGCCACCTTTTTCTTTAATGTCTGCGTTGGCAACGCCGGTCAGGGCAACCATCAACGCTGTGAATACTGCTAAGAGTCTCATGAGGCAAAGCTCCAGATAGTGTTATAGACGTGGTTTGGCGTCCCGGTCTTAAGGTTTCTCCCCCGAAATTCCTAAGAATGCCGTCACCGGATAGCCCAAAAGCTAACAGATTGACGGGCTTAAGGGAATGTCGGGCAGGGTGTGCAAACGCAGGTTTCTGCACTGCACCGGACAGCGGACAGGCGATATGCAAGCCTTTGGATGGACCGGATACAAAAAAGCCCGCACTGAATCAGTGCGGGCTTTCCAGTCCGGTTTGTATCCGAACTTACAGGTATAGGCAGAGCTTAGAAGTTGAACTGACCTGACAGAGCCAGAGCGGTGATGCTGCTTTCAAGTGTTACTCCGTCTTCCTTAGCATCTTTCGGGCTGTAGTAGTCAGCCGCCAGTTGCAGGGTAAAGGCAGGAGCCGGAGTCCAGCGCACGCCAACACCGATGGTGCCAAGAGGCTCTTTCTCTTTCTCTTTTTCGCCCTCGAACTTAAGTTCGTTGCTGCTGTAGCCGATACCGACCTGACCCATCAGCTCCCAGTTGCTGCTGCCCAGCGGAATCAGGCCGACAGCATTAATGGTGATTACGCCAGTCTCGGATGAAAGACCGCTTTCTTTTTCTTTGTACTTGCCTAAGGCGAGCAGGCGGCCTTCCAGCGCAAAATGACGCATGAACTTGTAGCCACCGTAGATGCCATACAAGACGTCAGTGTCATCATCAAGCTTGATGTCTTCTTCACCTTCCTCTTTGATCTTGATGCTGCTTGAGGTGCTACCCAGCGAGCCACCGATGTACCAGCCATTGTCTTTAATGTCTGCCTGCGCGGTACCGGCAATCGCGAGCAGTGCGGCCAGAGCTGTGAGTCGTAGTTTCATTATTCTTCTCCTCGATAATTGTCCGCGGGCTTGCGCCCGTTGTAGCCTAACAACAGACAAGCTAGCAGACACCTGTTCGGGTCTGCAAATAATTAAGGAATATGTCGTATTTCTATTGATATCAGTCTGTTGTGAAAAACAGACAGTTAATCCTAGGTTATCTGCGAGCTGTGTCCAATGCGCTGAAAAACAAGGCGACCGAGACGACTGCGACACCCAGGGCAAAGTTGAAGCTGCCGCCGCTGGCAACCACGTCCATAACACCGGCCGTGGCGTAGCAGATCATGGCCAGCGCAATAATCTGCGCCCAGTTACGGATCTTCCTGATACCACCCAGTAGCAGAAGGCCCGGCACGATCACGCCGAAAACAACGGTAACCCAGAGATGGCTGCTGGTTTCAGTGAGCAGCCACAGACAGGTGAGTACGCCAAGAAGTGCGGTTAATGCGAGGGTGATATTACGGGAGGTCATTGCGTTCACTTTCTTGTTAATTCAACTGCAGAGCGATTTTGGCAACGCGTCTGCCCAGTGCCTGCGCAATAGCGGCTTCGTCGTCACTCGGCGAGGTTTCACCATCAAGAGCCACATGACTGGCGCCATAGGGTGTGCCGCCGGTGCGGGTGTTATTCAAAGCCGGCTCCGAGTAGGGCACACCGGTGAGCAGCATGCCGTGATGTAGTAACGGCAGGGCCATCGATATCAGTGTGGTTTCCTGACCGCCATGCATGCTGCTGGTCGAGGTGAAGACGGCTCCCGGTTTGCCGGTTAACGCTCCGGACAGCCACTTGGATGAAGTGCCGTCGAGAAAATACTTCATTGCCGCGGCCATGTTGCCGAAGCGGGTAGGGCTGCCCATGATCAGACCGGCGCATTCGTCGAGATCGCTGAGTTCTGCATAGGGGGCGCCTTCGTCAGGCACCGCGGGTTTGCTTGCGGCGGTGTCAGTTGAGACCGGCGGCACGGTGCGCAGGCGCGCATTGCATCCTTCAACCGAGTTTACGCCGCGCGCAATTTGTTGAGCGAGCGCGGCGGTAGAACCGTGCGTCGAGTAATACAGAACCAGAATGTTGGTCATGTCAGATGATTTCCAGAACAGATTCGGGAGGACGGCCGATGCGTGCCTGATCACCGTTAATAACAATCGGGCGTTGAATGACTTTCGGATTAGCTGCCATCCAATCGAGTTGTTCGTCTTCGCTCATCGCGACAACGGCATCTTTTGCAGTTTTATATTCGTCTTCGCCGGTGCGCATCAGTTCATGGGCGCTGATGCCTAGTTTGCCGGTGATGGTTTTCAGAGTGGCAGCGTCGGGCGGCGTTTTGAGGTATTCAACAATCTCCGGTTGTACATTGTTTTCTTCCAGCAACTGCAGGGTTTGGCGGGATTTGGAACAACGCGGGTTGTGGTACAGCTGAATGCTCATGGATATGGGGCTCTCTGATTGCTGCGTATTTGCAGATATTTATTGTTGGCAGGCAATGATAGTACCGGCAAGCGGGCATTGCAGCCATGCATTATGTCAGTCGGTGCTATCCGGGCGGGTTCCCGCTTGACCGTTTGCACGCGGCATTGTTAGTTTGAGCGTATAAACAGGATGGCTGCCTGCTTTGCCAGAGAAACCATCGATAACATGAGCCTGTATCCGGTTAGGATTTCCGGATAGTGGTGATAAGAAATACAGCGGGGTTGTACAGATGTCAGACAAGGTCGTTTCGCCCGTCTGGTCTTACAGAAAGTTTCTTTTCGGTTTTGTGAAAGCATTGTCGTTGCCGACAGTGTTGGTTATTGCTGCCTGCGCTACCGGTGCGCCGGTGCAGGAAATGAGTGATGCCCGGCAGGCTGTTGCAGCGGCCAATGAGGTGGGCGCCGATCAGTACTACCCGGAATTGCTTGAAGAGGCGAATATGCGTCTGGAAAGCGCCGAGAAGAATATGCGCTCAGGTGTCTACTGGGCCGCCAAGCGTGACGCAGATGCCGCCAAAGATTTTGCTATCGACGCTCTGTTGAGTACGCGTAATCGTCTTGATGAGCAGCACGGTAAGCAAGGTGATCAACAGAGCGCTGAACAGAACGCCGAGCAGAACGACGGATCTGTTAAACCGGACACTGTTCCCTAGTGAGTGGGGTCATTACCCGCCGCTATCTTGTCAGCGGCAAAGTTCAGGGTGTGTTTTTTCGCGTCAGTACAGCCGACGAAGGCAATCGTCTTGGTTTAAGCGGCACCGTCCGCAATCTTCCCGATGGACGTGTTGAAGTTTTTGCAGCTGGGATACAGCAGTTACTTGAGCAGTTTGAGTCCTGGTTGTCTGTCGGACCCGAACGCGCGGTAGTGGATTCGGTGGAAGTTGAGGATGCAGCGCCTGAAACGGTTGCTGCAGGCGGCTTTAGCGTTGTTTGCTAAGGTTGTCTAGTTTCTGAACCAGCGGTTGCTCAGCCGCCCCAGTACCCGCTCTGAATACCAGGTTTTGCCATAGCTGCCGTTGTAGCGGGCCAGCGCCTGCACCATGTCATCGTCTTCTTTATCCATGTAGTGCCGCAGAATTGTGCAGCCCATGCGCAGGTTGATGTCGATCTCGAACAAATTGTCGTCAGGACGGTCGAGTTCGTCGAGCCAGAAGGGCATGACCTGCATCAGTCCGCGGGCACCGGCACGTGAAATTGCAAACCGGTCGAAGCGGCTTTCGACATCAATAACTGCAAGTACCAGTTCGGGGGGCAGATTGGCGCGGGCAGCTTCCTGATGCACGCGGGTCAGAATCTCGATGCGTTCTTCGGGGTCTTCAATAATCGGACTGAGCCGGTTGGACATGTCGCTGAGCCAGACTTCGGCATCAAAGCGGTCTTCGAAGCTGTCAGTGTTTTCAACCGCTTCTTTAAGGACGCGTTTCAGTTCCTGGTCAACGTTCGCACCTGCTTCCGCTGCTGTTGCGGCTTGCAGGGAAAAAACGGCATAGACGGTCGCGCACAGTATTAGGAACAGAGTGGTTCCTCCGGTTCCTGTATTAGGCGTGTTTAACCTTGTCCACGACAAACTGCACAGCATCTTCGCTTGCGACCTCTTCGGTATCACTGCCGGCGCGGGCTTTATATTCGACCACGCCTTTTTCCAGCCCGCGGTCACCAATGACCAGCCGGTGCGGAATACCAATTAAATCAGAATCTGCAAACTTCACACCCGGACGTGCGTCACGGTCGTCGACAAGAACGCTTAAGCCGGCGGCTGTAAGTGCTTGTTCTATATCAGACACGGCATTTTGCACCGCATCAGAACGATTCATGTTCAGGCCGACCAGAACCACATCAAACGGGGCCAATGCGGACGGCCAGATGATGCCGTTGTCATCGTGATTCTGTTCGATGGCAGCTGCCACCAAACGGGATACGCCGATCCCGTAGCAACCCATCTGCAATGTGACTTCTTTGCCGTTCTGATCGAGCACTTTCAGTCCCATGCTTTCGCTGTAGGTACTGCCGAGCTGGAAGATGTGTCCGACCTCGATGCCGCGGGCAATTTTGATTTCGCCACCGCCGCCGGGACTGACATCGCCGGCTTCCAGGTTGCGGAGATCGGCAGTAGCCGGTTCCGGTAAGTCGCGGCCCCAGTTCACGCCGGTCAGATGCGCGTCTGCTTCGTTTGCACCACAGATAAAGTCACTGGCGTGAGCGGCGGCAAAGTCGACAACCACAGGCAGGTTTATGTCGACCGGTCCGGCAAAGCCGGGACCAATACCTGTCACAGCTTCGATGCGTTCATTACTGGCCATTTCCAAAGGCGCTTTAACGATGTCCAGCGCTTCAGCTTTCAGAGGGTTGAGTTCGTGGTCGCCGCGAATAACCAGTGCAACCAGTCCGCCATCTTCGCCTTCAACGAGCAATGTTTTCAGACACTGCTCTGCCGTTGCACCGAGGCCTTTGCAGACTTCTTCAATGGTGCGTTGGCCGGGAGTGGCGACCTTCGTCATCTCCGCTGTTGCAGCGGTGCGTTCGCCTGCCGGGGGCAGGGTGGGCGCCAGTTCTACGTTCATTGCGAAGCTGTCGCCGTCGCAGTAGCAGATAGCGTCTTCACCGGAGTCGGCCAGTACATGGAATTCACGTGACTGCGAGCCACCGATTTCGCCACCTGCAGCATCAACACTGCGGAAGCGCAGACCCATGCGGGTGAATATGCGGGTGTAAGCTTCATCCATCTGCTGATAGGTATCAGCGAGCGATTCCTGATCGATATGGAACGAGTACGCGTCTTTCATGACGAACTCACGCGCACGCATCACGCCGAAGCGGGGGCGGATCTCATCGCGGAATTTCGTTTGAATCTGGTAGTAGGTGACCGGCAGCTGTTTGTAGCTTTTTAATTCGCGGCGGGCGACATCGGTAACCACTTCTTCATGCGTTGGCCCGAAACAAAAGTCGCGTTCGTGACGATCGCAGATACGCAGCAGCAGATTGCCGTATTTGTCCCAGCGACCGGTTTCCTGCCAGAGCTCTGCCGGCTGCACTGCGGGCATCAGTATCTCGAGTGCGCCGGTGCTGTCCATTTCCTCGCGAACCAGCTGCTCTACTTTGCGCAGTACCTTCAGACCCAGTGGCATCCATGTGTACAGTCCTGAACCTAAGCGACGGATCAGCCCGGCGCGCAACATCAGCTGGTGGCTGATCACTTCGGCATCGGCGGGTACTTCTTTCAACGTGGTGAAGGGAAGATTGGACAGTTTCATGGTGTTTCTGATGTCTGGTGCAGCGCCCGGCAGCAGCCCGGCAAAGTTAATGAGACAGGTTCAGCGGCGCAGTAGCGCCCGCAAGCCTGTGATGGATACCTGTAGTGCGGCGTAATTCTAACGGCAAAGGCGGCTTAAGTCGCTGTTTGTGGCGTGTCGGGCTCTTTCTGAATACTTTTTTCGCCGCTAATTCCGGGCGCTTAAGCGTCCAAAATCTGGCAAAATCACCCTTTCATTTACATCGCCCGATGATTTTCGCCTGACGCTCTAAACCCGACATGCGAATCATTGCATTGCCTAAAGGCCTTATACATGGCGCAGCCTGACGACCAAGAGAGTTCTAACCAAGACATCAAGAAGCCGCTGTCGGCCCGGCGCAAGGGTATATACCTGTTGCCGAACCTGATGACTACGGCTGCGATGTTTGCCGGTTTCTACGCCATCATTGCATCGATTGACGGTAACTTTGAGAAAGCCGCCATCGCGATTTTCCTGGCGCAGATTCTGGATGGATTGGATGGACGTCTGGCACGCCTGACCCGCACCGAGTCGGACTTCGGTAAAGAGTTTGACAGCCTTTCCGACATGCTGGCTTTCGGCGTTGCTCCTGCGATTGTCGTCTATCAGTGGGGTATTGCGCGGCTGGTCGAGTACGGATCTGTTTGGGGCAAACTGGGCTGGTTGGCGGCGTTCACCTACTGCGTCTCCGCTGCGCTGCGCCTGGCCCGTTTTAATGTGATTGCCGATACCGGCAGCAAGCGCTTCTTCAAGGGTTTGCCCAGCCCCCCGGCTGCATCACTGGTTGCGAGTTTCGTCTGGCTTGGTACCGAACTGGGTTGGTCCGGCGGCGCATCGCTGATTTCGGCATTCATTATTACCGCCGCCGCAGGTGGTCTGATGGTGTCCAATCTGGATTTCTACAGCTTCAAAGAGTTCCGCAGCCGCGGTCAGGTGTCTTTCACGTACATCTTTGTTGTGCCGCTGACCTTTGTGCTGATTGCGCTCAATCCGCCGTTGGTTCTGTTTTGTCTGGCCGGCACGTTTACGTTGTCCGGACCTGCGCTGGCGATATGGCGTTTGCTCCGCCGGAGCGATGAGCCAAGTGAGGAAACACCTGCTGACGATGGTGGTGCATCGGCCGGCACAACATCCGGCGATTCCGGTTCTTCATCCGACGGCGGTAACACTGACCAGTCATGAGCGGGCATGCATCCGGCGATCGGTATCTTGAAGCGATGGGCATTCGTCGCTGGAAGCTGCGTGATGGCTCTGCGACAGAACCAGACGAACAGGACGTTGCGGTAGCGCAGACTGCCGAAGTACCCGTCGCATCGCAAAGGTCAGCAGACGCGTTAGCCGAACCCGCGACCGACACTTCAAGCGATCAGTTAAGTGACCAGGGTGTCTGGAGCGTACTGCGTCAGCGGGTCAGCAACTGCACTGCGTGCGCGTTGCATGAAACCCGCATGAACACCGTGCTGGGTGCCGGTGATACCTATGCAGACTGGCTAATAGTCGGCGAGGCACCGGGTGAAGAAGAGGATCAAAGCGGTGAGCCGTTTGTCGGTAAAGCCGGTCAACTGCTCAACGAGATGTTGTTGGCAGTCGGTTTTCAGCGTTCCGATGTCTATATCGCCAATACGATTAAGTGCCGTCCGCCGGATAACCGTGACCCGTTGCCTGAAGAGACGGAGGCCTGCGCCGGTTTCCTGCAAGAACAAATCGAACTGGTCGAGCCCAGGTTTATTCTGGCAGTCGGCCTGCCTGCTGCAAAACGATTGCTAGGTCTCGACGGTGATCCGAAGCTGGCGAATCTGCGCGGCAAGGTTCATCACTACGGTGATTCCAAAATTCCGCTGGTAGTGACCTACCATCCCGCGTATTACTTCCATCAACCGCAGCAGAAGCGCAAAGGTTGGGACGACCTGCTGTTTGCCAGACAGGTTGCGGCCGGGAACTCCTGAATGAACGCGGCGGTCAGCGATTTTCTTCCCGATATCCGGCCGATGAATATGGCCGATGTGCCGGCGGTGGCTGCGATCGAGGCGAGCGCCTATCAGTTTCCCTGGTCGGAAAAGATTTTCAGTGATTGTCTGACTGCCGGGTATCACGGCATCGTGCTGACCAGCCAGAATGAGATATGCGGCTACGCGATATTGTCTGTCGCGGTGGGCGAAGCGCACCTGTTGAACCTGTGTGTCGATCCGCAATTACAATCACGCGGCTATGGCTCGCTGATGCTCGATTACCTCATCAATAAAGCGCGTGTGCTGGGAGGCAAAAAAATGTTTCTGGAGGTTCGTCCCAGCAATCAGGTCGCCATTGGCATGTACACCCGCAGCGGCTTCGCGGAAATCGGCGTGCGCAAGAACTACTACCGGACGCCCGAAGGCCATGAAGATGCCGTGGTCTATGCACGCGATATCGTTGACCTGACGGCGGGTTCCGCTACATCCGGCTCTTCGTCAACTGAGCCGTCTCTGAAATGAGCCCTGTTTATACCCGCAAGAATGTCGTTGGCTGGGCACTATACGATTGGGCTAACTCGGCATTTGCGTTAACAGTCGTCACCGCATTTTTTCCGATTCTGCTGGGCACCTACTGGAATGACGGTGCGGACTCCACTGTAACTACCTTCCGACTTGGTTCGGCTAATGCTATCGCCAGCCTGGTCGTTGCGTTGCTTGCTCCGGTGCTGGGCGCTATCGCCGACGGGCTTGGTCGTCGCAAACGCATGCTTGCGGTCTTTGCCACACTTGGCGTGTCCATGACGGCGGCCTTGTACTGGGCGGGCGAGGGTCAGTGGTTGCTGGCCATCATGCTTTACACGCTGGCCTATATTGGTTTTGCCGGCGGCAACTCTTTTTACGACGCCTTGTTGTCCTGTGTATCCGAAGACAGTGAGCTGGACCGTGTGTCGGCATACGGTTTTGCGCTTGGTTATCTTGGTGGCGCTTTGCTGTTCACGCTGAACGTGGTGATGGTAGTAAAACCGGATCTGTTCGGTTTCGCTTCGCCCGAGGCAGCCATGCAGACGTCCTTCTTGCTGGTGGCGATATGGTGGGCAGTCTTCAGTTTACCGGTGCTGCTTTGGGTAGATGACGAGCCCGGCGAGGCTACTATCAAAGGCAACTGCGTTGTGAATGGCTGGCTGCGCGTTTTGGCAACGCTGAGAAATGTGCGTCAACGAAAACCGTTGTTCCTGTTCCTGCTGGCCTACTGGCTATATATCGACGGCGTGTACACCATTATCAAAATGGCAGTGGACTACGGCATGTCACGCGGCCTGGCGACGGAAGATCTGATCTCCGCCATTCTGCTGACTAACTTTGTCGGTTTCCCTGCGGCCATAGCCTTCGGTGTGCTGGGGGCGAAGATCGGTGCGCGGCGGGGCATCTATATAGGGCTTACCGTTTATTTTCTGGCTACGTTAGCCGCACCCTTTGTTACGGTGGAGTGGCACTTCTACGTGCTCGCATTCACGATCGGTCTGGTGCAGGGCGGCGTGCAGAGTTTGAGCCGTTCTTTCTATGCGCGTTTGCTGCCGCCGGGCCGCAGCGCCGAGTTCTTCGGCTTTTACAACATGTTGGGTAAGTTCGCCGCCATTCTGGGGCCGGCGCTTACCGGTGTGGTGACTTTGGTTAGTGGTAGTCAGAGAGTGGGAATTCTGTCGGTGATCATCTTGTTTATTGCGGGGCTGTTTATCCTGACCCGCGTGCCGCCTATTGCTTCCGTGGACGGAAGTTCTTCACGAGTCCGCTAAGTTCAGGAAGCGTGCCGGTTGCCATCGCCGGTTCATAACGCATTAACAGATACGTTTCGGTAATCCGGTTGACCTCATCGCGCAGGTCGGGCCGCTCGCGGCCAACCCGCTCGCGAAAATCGGCAGGCGCCTCTCCGGTATGGCGATTCAACCCTATGCCGGCGAGCTTCTTGCAGAACAGGTCATACTGGCGCAGCATCGGATCGGTGGGCGGCACAACACTGATGCGCAGATACCAGACGATCAGTCCCAGTAACAGGCCAAGCGTGATCACCATAATGATGATGAGGTCGCGGGTATCCGGTTTCTCGAATCCCAGATTGCCAAGCAGCGCACGCTGCGCTTCGGGTCCGAACGCCAGTACCCAGCGGTTCCATGCGGCGTTAACCAGATCCCAGCTCAGCACTGCCTGATTGATAAAGCTGTTGTTCAGAATCACCCGGCCGACGCCCAGTTCCGATTCGTCTAGCGCTTCTTCCAGTCCGTACTGAATGCGCTCCGGTGCAACAGCTGCGGTGGCGTCGACGCGCACCCACTGATTGTCCAGCCACACCTCGGTCCAGGCGTGCGCATCGGACTGCCGCACGATCCAGTGATCGCCCAGAGTGTTGGGTTCGCCGCCCAGATATCCGGTAACCACACGGGAGGGTATTCCGGCGGCGCGCGCCAGTACCGCCATTGCTGACGCATAATGTTCACAGAAACCTTCGCGGGTGTTGAACAGGAAGTCATCAACCGGGTTGTCACTCAGCAGCGCCGGCGACAGCGTGTAAACGTATTCCTGTTCACGGAACATCCGCAGTACACGGTTTAAAAAATCGAGATCGCTGCCGGCCTGAGCACGTAGTCGTTGAGCGAAGCGCACTGTTTCCGGATTTCGCGATGGAGGCAGGAACTTCATCGCGCCCAAGTAACGCGGTAGCTCGCCGCGTGTGCTTGGTGCACTTGGTTGTGAGCGCGCGGTGTAGGCAATTCGCTGACCGATGTTCTCGTGGGCAATCAGTTGCAGGTCGAGTGTTAATGAGGCTTTGTTGTCACTCCATGACAACGGGGTCTCGAGTGCGAGCATCCATTGGCGGCCATGGGGTTCGAGCATCATTTCGTACTCGTAGACGGGTCTGCTGTTGTCGGCGCGTTGCGTGTTGCGGCTGCGTAATCCGCGGTCACTCCACGACCACTTCCGACCATCGAAGTAACCCATAACCGGACCGCGCCAGTAGCGTTGTTCCGGCGGTGGCACGGCATCTTTGAAGGTGACGCGGAATGCTATCGCACCCGATTGACTGAGGCTGCTGATGTCGCCGGGGCTGACCGAATCACTTAAGCCGGTGCTGCCGGTTTTGCCGGTAGTCGGTAATGCCCAGAAAGGTGATTCAATCCGCGGGAACAGGAAGAACAGGGCAAGCATCAGCGGTGCGGCTTGCAGCATCAGTGTGCCCGTCTGGCGTAACAGCGACGAGGTGGGAATGGCCGGTCCGATGCGACGCGTCTGAATGAGCGCGGCCAGGGAAACACCGCTGCAGATAAAGATGTAGGGTATGGCCCACATTTCCTGCTCCCGCAGCAGCACAGAGAACATTAAGAACCAGCCGATCAGCGTAATTACTGTAAGGTCCCGTGCTTCTTTGGTTTCCAGAAGCTTCAGCGCCAGCATGATAATCAGCAAAGCCGACCCTGCTTCAACGCCTGTAATACCCCGGTAGCTGGCGGCAACCAGACCGAAGCTTAAAAATACCAGCGGTACCCGCACCCATGCGGAGGGCAGTTTCCAGTCATTGATTTCGACCAGATAGCGCCAGACACAGGCAGCAATCAAAGCACCACTGACCCAAACCGGCATTTGAGCGAAGTGCGGCACGTTAATCAGCAAAACGGCCAGCAGCGTCCATAGCAGCCGAACCTGCCGGTCCCGCTTCGCCGGCTGATAGGTGCTTGCCGCGTAACCGGCCATCAGTCCGCTGCTCCGTTGGGTGACCGGTTACTTTTGTTGAACACAGCCAGTTCGCGCAGACAGTGATGGAGATGTTGTTTGCCCCGGGATGGCGCCAGAATTGTGTCCGGCATGCGTAAGCCATAAATGGCTTGTTGTTGATCAGCAGTAAGTGCGAGACGGCACATGGCGGCCAAACGCGCTTCAGTATCTGCGGCAGGTGTTTCGTTCCAGTCAATCCATCGCGGTGTCTGGCCACCTTCGCGGTAGTCTTTGACCAACATCGTGCCGAGACTGGCAACCGACTTCCAGGCCACGTGCTTGATCGAGTCTCCACGGCGATACTCCCGCAGTTCCGAGAACTCATCGTCGCCAACACCGCGTTGCCCGTTGGCGGGGCGGTCGCTGTCGGCAGCGCTTAATGGCGGTGCAGTGTCTGCCGGTTTGGGGTACACCAGTGCATGCAGATCCATATAGATCCACGCCCATGCACGGAACAAGCCCAGCGGATAAGTCGTGCTGACGCCAATCCGGGGGCAGGGTATCCAGCCACGTTCTTCGGTGGGCATTGGCAGCCGGACTTTAATGCGGGGTTCGCCATCGGCTGCGCCCCGGGTGTCCGTTACCGTGATGATTTCGTTGTCCCAGCCCAGTTCCAGCTGCCAGCGGTTGTGAGCGCTGTGGATAATGAACTCAACCACTGCATCCTGTCCGGCAAATACCGGTTCACAGTCGGCAAAAGACACTTCGAGATCTGCCAGATTGCGGTGGCAGTGATGCATGGCAATCAGACCGACAGCGGTCAGCAGGAAGGTCAGCAGAAAGCCCATGTTGTTGGCGTAGTTCAGTGAACCCATCAGCAACAGGAAGGTCACGGCGGCGTACATCATGCCCGCTTTAGTGGGTAGTATGTATATGCGGCGTTTGTGCAGTGATACGTGCAGCGGGTCGGTGCCCTGACGTTTCCGGAAAAAGGCCTGACTGCGCTGCGCCATGCGCCGGCGCAATCTGCCGAGCGCATCCCGCGCCGTGATCACGGGATTACTACCTCGGCGAGAACACGCTCGCCCGGGTTCTGTTGCAGACTGCCGGTATCAGACTTTAGACGGATGCGATGCCCGGCAACGGCAGGGAACACGGCTTGCACATCTTCGGGGTGCACACCGTTGTGACCTTGCAGCAGTGCCCAGGCGCGGGCGGCATTGACCAAATCGGTGGTGGCACGCGGTGACAAGCCCAGTTCAAAGTCCGGGTGCTCACGCGTATACCGGGTGAGTGCTTGTACGTAATCGAGAATGGCTTCACTGGTTTCAACCTTGCGGACAATCTTCTGCAGCACCGGCAAATGCGCGCTGTCGAATTGCGGCTTCAGTTGTTTCAGCATGTCGCGGCGGTCGTCGCCGCGCAGCAGTTTGCGTTCGAGTTGTTCAGCCGGATAGCCCAAACCGATTTTCATCAGGAAGCGGTCGAGCTGCGACTCGGGCAGCGGATAGGTGCCGATCTGATAGATCGGGTTCTGGGTGGCGATGACCACAAACGGGGAGGGCAGCTCCATCGTGTGACCGTCGACAGTGACCTGCTTTTCTTCCATTGCTTCTAGCAGGGCGCTTTGCGATTTCGGTGTGGCGCGGTTGACCTCATCAGCCAGCACCATCTGTGAGAACAGCGGACCTTTGTGGAACTCAAACTTGCCGCTTTGCTGTTGGTAGACGGTTACGCCGATCACGTCGGCCGGCATCAGGTCGCTGGTGAACTGAATACGGCTGAAGCTCAAGTCCAGACAGATGGCGAGTGAGCGGGCCAGCAGGGTTTTGCCGACACCGGGTACGTCTTCGAGAAGGAGATGACCGCCGGCCAGGATGCAGGCCAGCGACAGATTAATCTCGTGTTCTTTGCCGAGTACAACCTGACCGACTTCATCTGCAAGTCTGTTTGCGACAGCCTGTGCTTTGGCGATGTCGTTGGTCATGTTGTCCTCTCCTTTAACCGAGCGTGTTTAAGTGCTCCAGTTGATCGTCCAGCTGTGCGATGTCACGTTCCAGGTCTTCGGCACGTTGCCGTTCTTTAGCGACTACCGCTTCCGGCGCTTTCTCAACAAAGCCCTTGTTGTTCAGCCGGCCCTGAAGTTTTTCCAGTTCGCCGGTCAGTTTCTGCCGGCTCTTGGTCAGGCGGTCGCGCTCCGCCTCTACATCTATCAATCCGGCCATCGGCACCAGAATTTTCATCCCGCCCAGCAATGCAGTTGCACTGGCCGGCGGTTCTTCGCCGTCTTCAAGGAAGCGGCTGCTTTCCAGGCGCGCCAGCTTACTCAAATACGGTTCGTGCCGTTCGAACAGTTCCCGGTCGGTCGCATTCGCATCCTGCAACAGGACGGGCAGCGCTTTACCCGGAGAAATGTCCATTTCACCGCGAATTTGCCTTAATCCCAGTACAAATTCTGTGATCCAGTCCAATTCTTGCTCGGCTGCCTCGTCTACCGCGAAATCATTAGCATCCGGGTAGGGCTGCAGCATGATGGTATCGCCGGATTTGCCTGCCAGCGGGCCGATTTTCTGCCAGATCTCCTCGGTGATGAACGGGATCACCGGGTGCAGGCAGCGCAGCAATGCTTCCAGCACGGATATGAGTGTGCGACGGGTCTGCGCTTTCTGCTCATCACTAATGCTGTCGTCATTGAGAATCGGCTTCGCCAGTTCCAGATACCAGTCGCAGTATTCGTTCCAGGTGAACTCATACAGTTCTTTGGCAGCAAGATCGAGACGATAGCCTTTCAGATGACGGTCAACTTCCGCGATGGTTTTCGACAGGCGTGAACGAATCCAGCGATCGGGTAAGGTCAGGTTGGCTTCATCGGTGGCTTCGGCAATGGGGTGATCTTCGGTGTTCATCAACACGTAACGCGTTGCGTTCCAGATCTTGTTGCAGAAGTTACGGTAACCGGCGATGCGGTTAAGGTCGAAGCGCACGTCGCGGCCGTTGCTGGCCAGTGCCGCAAAGGTGAAGCGCAGCGCATCGGTGCCGAACTCGGGAATACCATCCGGGAATTGTTTGCGGGTGGCTTTCTCGATCTTCGGTGCCAGTGCCGGTTGCATCAGACCGGTGGTGCGTTTCTGCACCAGCGGTTCGAGTTCGATGCCGTCGATCAGGTCGAGCGGGTCGAGCACGTTGCCTTTGGATTTCGACATCTTCTGGCCGTCCTGATCGCGGATCAGGCCATGGATGTAGACCTCACTGAACGGCACGTCGCCCATGAACTTCATGCCCATCATGATCATGCGGGCTACCCAGAAGAAAATGATGTCGAAGCCGGTGACCAGCACATTGCCGGGATAGAACTGCTCCAGCGCAGAGGTCTTCTCAGGCCAGCCCAGCGTTGAGAAGGGCCACAGGGCTGATGAGAACCAAGTGTCGAGTACATCCGGATCCTGCACGAGCTTTTCGTCAGCCGACAGACCGTGTTTCTCGCGGATTTCAGCTTCACTGCGACCCACATAAACCGAGCCATCTTCGCCGTACCATGCCGGGATGCGGTGACCCCACCAGAGCTGACGGGAAATGCACCAGTCCTGAATGTTGTTCATCCATTCGAAGTAGGTCTTCGACCAGTTCTCGGGAATGAATTTGATGCGACCGTCTTCAACGGCTTCGATGGCCGGCTTGGCAAGCGGTTCGGCTTTAACGAACCACTGGTCCGTGAGATAGGGCTCGATGACCTGGCCGCTGCGGTCGCCACGCGGCACCATCAGCTTGTGGTCCTGGGTTTTTTCGAGAAGTCCTATCGCATCAAGGTCTTCAATAATCGCTTTGCGCGCAGCGAAGCGGTCCATGCCGCGGTATTTTTCCGGCAGCAGGGTGTAGGTGTCTGCGTCACGCGCACTGTTGTCGGAGATCTTGCCGCCCGAGTGAGAGGCTTTGTGACCGAACGACAGATCATCACCGGCTGAACTCTTAATGTGGGCGTCCGGCGTGAACACGTTAATCAGGCCGTTATGCGGAACATCGGCAAGCGCTTCTTTATGACGGGTCCAGACATCGTAGTCATTGAAGTCATGGGCCGGGGTGATCTTTACGCAGCCGCTGCCGAATTCCGGGTCTACATACTCGTCAGCAATGACGGGGATATGACGGTTGGTGAGCGGCAGGCTGACCATCTTGCCGATCAGGCGCTGATAACGCTCGTCATCGGGATGTACTGCAACAGCCGCGTCACCTAACATGGTTTCAGGGCGGGTGGTGGCAACAGTCAGATGACCGCTGCCGTCGGCCAGCGGATAACGGAAGTGCCACAGATGACCGTTTTCTTCTTCGGAAATAACTTCGAGGTCGGACACGGCAGTAAGCAGCACCGGATCCCAGTTCACCAGACGTTTACCGCGGAAAATCAGGCCTTCTTCATAGAGGCTGACGAATACTTCGGCAACTGCTTCTGACAAACCTTCGTCCATCGTGAAGCGCTCGCGGCTCCAGTCCAGAGAGCTGCCCATGCGGCGCAGCTGATTTGAAATGGTGTTGCCGGATTGTTCTTTCCATTCCCAGACGCGTTTCAGGAATTCTTCACGACCCAGGTCATGACGGCTGATACCTTCTGCTTCTAGCTTACGTTCGACAACCATCTGTGTAGCGATGCCGGCATGGTCGGTGCCCGGCTGCCACAAGGTGTTGTGACCCTGCATGCGGTGATAGCGGATCAGCGTATCCATGATGGTGTCCTGGAACGCATGACCCATATGCAGGGTGCCGGTGACGTTCGGCGGCGGAATCATGATGCAGTACGGGGGTGCATCGGTGTTTTCGCTTGGCGCGAAGTGACCGGCCTCTTCCCACTGCTGATACCAGCGTTTCTCGATGTCACCGGGTTGGTAAGTCTTGTCCATTAGTCCTTGTTCTCATTATCGTTACCGGCAGCGTCTTCATTGACAGCTGTAGACGTCGGATCATTCTGCTGAGCCGCAAGGTGCTCTTTAAGAATGTCGTCGATCAGTTCGGGCAGTTCGTTGCGCAGATGATTGGCTAAGTCTTCCAGCAGCGCGTTTTCCATTTCGCGGATTGCGTTATACAGCAGCCGTTCCATCAGGCTGTAGGCGCTGTCAGTCAGGCGAATCCGCAGTTCATTTATCTGAAACTCGTCCAGTACCGGTGCGGCAGGATTGAGTTCGACTTCATCGGTGAGCGTCGGTACAAGATCGACTTCATCGGTCAGTACGGGTATGTCGTCGTCGCTCATCGTTATAGATATCGGTTTAAGTTTTCGGGTTCTTCAGTTAATCAATCTTGTGCGTTTCAGGTTCCAGCCCTTGCGCTTTGTACTGGCTCCAGCGTTGCCGCCCCTGTTGCCGGCCAGTCTCGGAGCTGTCGACAATTTCGATCACCCGCTCGAAGCGGTCAAAAAAGGCCGGTGCAACGGCACCGAGATTAACCAGTACGTCACCACCGTCTGTTTCAGGCTCGCCACAGCCGATGGTGACCGGCGCGGCAGAGTCTGAGCCTTGCTGTTGATGAGGCACAAAACTGGTATCACGGAAGTTCCACAACAGGTCGTCGAAACGACCCTGCTGATCGGCATCTTCCGCGCAAGCGTAAATATTGTGTCCGAGCTTGTAGACCTTTTCGATCAGCTTGCAGGCAAAGCGCAATCTGGCTGATTCGTCATCGACGTTCAGTACGTAAAAGTCCACACGGGTCGCAGCCTCCTGCAAACCGGATCTCCTAGCCAGCGACCGGTCTGCGACCGGGTCAGGGGTGAGCGTTGATTACAGAATCACACGCGATTTAGCAGGAATTCTACCAGTAACTGCACCGGACGACCTGTGCTGCCTTTCTGTGCGCCACTGCGATAGGCTACGCCCGCGATATCCAGATGCGCCCATTCCGAGTGCTCGGTGAAGTGCGACAGGAAGCAGCCTGCGGTAATCGTGCCTGCGTCGCGGCCGCCGATGTTGGCCAGGTCGGCAAAGTTGCTCTTCAGTTGCTGCTTGTAGGGCTCGTCGAGGGGCAGTTGCCACGCCGGGTCGTCCGCGTTGTCGCCGGCTTTCAGCAGATCTTTGGCGAGAGCATCGGAGTTGGCCATCAGACCCATCCGGTATTTGCCGAGGGCGATAACGCAGGCGCCGGTCAGTGTTGCCACGTTGATCAGTGCTGCCGGCTTGAAGCGTTCAGCATAGGTCAGGGCATCACAGAGAATGAGGCGGCCTTCGGCATCGGTGTTCAGAATTTCGATGGTTTTGCCGGACATGGAGGTGACTACATCGCCCGGTTTGGTTGCGGTGGCCGACGGCATGTTCTCGCAAGTCGGTACCAGCACCACCAGATTGATCTTCAGACCCATTTCGATGACTGCGCGCATAACACCGAATGAAGACGCGGCACCGCTCATGTCGAATTTCATTTCGTCCATCGCTGCGGGCGGCTTCAGAGAGATACCGCCGGTATCAAAGGTAATGCCCTTGCCGACAATGACGACGGGACGCTGCGATTTGGCAGCGCCCTGATAGCTCATGATGATGAACCTGGCCGGTTCTTTACTGCCTGCAGTGACCGACAGCAGCGAACCCATGCCCAGCTTCTTCATGTCCGCTTCGTTCAGCACTTTGGTAGTCAGCTTCTTCTCGGCTTTGGCCAGCGCACGGGCCTGCTTGGCGAGATACGACGGCGTGCAGTAGTTGGCGGGTGTGTTGCCGAGATCGCGGGTGAAGTTCATGCCGATACCGATGGCGTCGCCTTCTTTCACACCACTCTTGGCAGCGCTGGCATGTTTCGACGGCACAGCGATGTTGATTGTGCGCAGGGCTGACTTGGCAGCTTTGCCGCGTTTGCCCGGCAGATTGAACTTGTAGCTGACTTCGTTCCAGGTTTCAGCGGTAATACGGGTGCTGCGGTACGCGCCGGCATCGGCAACACCATCGGTCGCAACACACAGCAGTACGTCGCTGTAGGTCTTCTTGCTCAGCGACAGCAGCAGTGAACGCATCAGTTTGCGAAACGCGACGCGGTCGAAGTTATCTTTCTTGCCAACACCGATCAGCAGGATACGGCCGGCAGCGGCAGAGCCGGTGTCACTCAGCAGTAGCTGTTCGCCCGTTTTGCCGGAGATATCGCCGGCCTTGATGGCAGAGGAGATCGTTTTGCCGCTGGCTTTATCAAAAGCCTTGCCCGTGGCTCCCAGGTTGCCAGCCGGAGTAGCGGACTCGAACACCGGTACAACAGCCAGTTTGCAGCGTTGATTTTCCGGTTTGCCCGTTTTGACCTGAAAGCGCATGTGTATCTCCTTTGACGAACTGCGGGTGGCAACACCGTTTTTGTCCCCGGTCCGGCTCGTGTTCTCTGAGCTTGACTCGGTGAACGGCTAACGCCGATGATTAGACACTTATATATAGTGTGTTCTGTGCCGGATTTGAATGCGCTAGTGTACTTGCTGCTCTGACTTTCAGGCAATCCATTCAGCCATATGCCACCGATTCTGAATCGATACGTGTTCCGCGAGACCTTTGTGACCTGGGTCGCGGTGACCTGTGTGTTGCTACTGGTGCTGCTGACAGAGCAGTTTGCCCGCGTGCTGGGTGACGCCGCAGGTGCCAAGCTGCCAAAAGACGCGGTCATGCTGGTGATGGGCCTGGGTTCGGTTCAGTACCTGACCATCCTGATGCCGGTCAGTATTTTCCTGTCGATCATGCTCGCATTGGCGCGTCTGTACCGCGACAGTGAGATGGCAGCCATCATGGCCGGAGGCATTGGTCCGGCATCTCTTTACCGTCCGTTGATGATCCTGGCCGCCGTCTTGGCGATTGCCGCTACCTGGTTGTCTCTCGATATCGCGCCCGCGGCACGTCGGGCGATTCAGGAAGTAGCTTGGGAGGCGCGCAAGAACATCAGTCTGAATATGCTTGAGGCTGGTCGCTTCATTCCTCTTGGCACCCGCAATGCTGTCGTCTACGCAGAAGAGGTTGCCGACGATGGTCGCCTGACCAACGTGTTTGTGCAGACCCGTGACGAAGAACAAGTTCAGGTCATCGTGGCGGCAGAAGCCGTGCAGAGAAACGACGTGGATACCGGTGACAAGGTGCTGACCTTTCTTGATGGCAAGCGCTATGAAGGCGTGCCGGGCGAGGCCGAGTTCATGGTGATTGCATTTGCTGAGCACGGTATTCCCTACAAGTCGCCCGAAGCCAGACCCCTGAAATTCGACCCGGAAGCTATGACTCTGGGCGAGTTACTGGAGCAGGAAGATACCGATGCCGCCAGTGCCGAACTGCAGTGGCGTTTGTCGGTGCCTCTCACGTTGCTGGTGCTGACGGTACTGGCGGTGCCGTTGAGCCGCTCGAGACCGCGGCAGGGCCGCTATAGCAATATCGCTGCCGGTATTCTCGTCTACATTATTTATGCCAACGTGCTGGCGGCTGCCAAGGTGTGGGTGGAGCAGGGAGCGATACCCAAGTTCCTCGGTATCTGGTGGGTGCATTTACTGTTTCTGGCGATAGCCATTCTTATGCTCATGCATCAGCACAACAGTTTCCGGCGCATGTTGCATGCGTGGCGGCAGAAGAGCGCCGATAAACAATCTTCGGGCAAGGGCTCGCCGGACGAAGGCGGGTCGGATGAAGGTGAGGCGGCATGAGAATTATTAATATCTACATCTTCAAGTCGATCCTGACGATGACTCTGCTGGTGATGGCGGTGCTGCTGTCACTGGGTGCCTTCATCGAATTCATTTCGCAGCTCGACGACATCGGTACCGGCTCTTATGGCTTTTTTGAAGCGCTGGCCTATACAGGTTTGAAGCTGCCGCGCTTTGCCGGCGGTATGTTGCCTGTGTCGGTGTTGCTTGGCGGCCTGCTCGGCATGGGTGCTTTGGCGACCCACAGTGAACTGATTGTGTTGCGTGCGTCTGGCGTGTCGCTGTTCAAGA
>Ga0209692_10001749_pt1 | contig 27520 bp, 27 predicted proteins | sample tdDd472_FD_187129 | JGI IMG/M metagenome (GOLD analysis project Ga0209692, IMG submission 187129) | Marine sediment microbial communities from the Atlantic coast under amendment with organic carbon and nitrate - tdDd47.2 (SPAdes)... | ecosystem: Environmental > Aquatic > Marine > Coastal >... | reverse complement strand
AAGTCTTCCTGGGTCAGCCCTACGGTCAGATTCCTGCGAATCTCAGCCTCGTCATCGATGATAAGTACGCGACCTTTCAAGGCATTCCTCCTTATTGGAAGCATGTTATTCACTGGTCAAAAAGTTATGTCCCGACACCTGTTAAAACAAGAACGGAACTGCATTATCTGACATCAGCCCTTTCGGTTGAAAGGGCCTCTTCAAGATCACTCCAGCGGCCCGAACTGAGGTACATGTTGATGGATTTGGCGGCCTGCCGTCCGTGCCCCATGGCCAGGATCACCGTGGCGGCGCCCAGCACGATGTCTCCGCCGGCGAAAACGCCCTGGATATTGGTCTGGCCGGTGGCCTCGTTCACCACGATGCCGCCCCAGCGGGTGACTTCCAGCTCCGGATGGTCCTTGGGCACCAGCGGGTTGGGGCTGTTGCCGATCGCCACGATCACCGCGTCGATCTCCTCCACCCATTCGGAGTCGGGCACGGGCACCGGGCTGCGCCGGCCGGAGGCGTCCGGCTCGCCCAGTTCCATTTTCAGGAGTTCCACCCCGGTGAGCCAGTTCTTGTCGTCGCCCAGGAAGCGCACCGGATTGCGCAGGGTGTGGAATTCCACCCCTTCCTGCTTGGCGTGGTGGATTTCCTCCAGTCGGGCGGGCATCTGCTCCTCGGCGCGCCTGTAGATGATCAGCGATTTCTCGGCGCCCATGCGCAGGGCGGTGCGGGCGCAGTCCATGGCCACGTTGCCGCCGCCGATGGTGGCCACCTTCTTGCCCGAAATCAGGGGCGTGTCGGTTTCGGGAAAACTGTAGGCCTGCATCAGATTGGCCCGGGTCAGGTACTCGTTGGCCGAATACACGCCCAGCAGGTTTTCCCCGTCGATGCGCATGAAGCGGGGGAGGCCCGCCCCGGTGCCGATGAACACGGCGTCGTTGTCGTCGATGATGGACTGCACGGGGGCGGTCTTGCCCACCACGAAGTTGTACTTGAAGTTCACGCCCAGCTTTTCCAGGTAGTCCACCTCCTTCTGCACGATGGCCTTGGGCAGGCGGAATTCGGGAATGCCGTAGATGAGCACGCCGCCGGCCTTGTGGAAGGCCTCATAGACGGTGATCTCGTGGCCGTGGCGCACGAGGTCGCCGGCCACGGTGAGGCCCGCGGGTCCGGCGCCCACGATGGCCACCTTCTTGCCGGTGGGTGTGGGTTTGGGGGGCATTGTCACCACCCCGTGTTCCCGCTCGTAGTCCGCGATGAAGCGTTCCAGCCGCCCGATGTTCACCGCCTCGGTGGGGTCCTTGCGCGCCTTGCCGATGGTGCAGGTGAGCTGACACTGCTCCTCCTGCGGACAGACCCGGCCGCAGATGGCCGGCAGCAGGTTGGTCTCGCGGATCTTGTGGATGGCGCCCTCGAAGTCGCCGTCCTCGATGAACTGGATGAAGCCCGGAATGTCGATGCCCACCGGGCAGCCCTCCACGCAGAAGGGCCGTTTGCACTGGACGCACCGCTTGGCTTCCAGGATGGCCATTTCCGGGGTGTAGCCCAGGGGCACCTCGTCCACGTTGGTCACGCGCTGCTTGGGGTCCTGCTCGGGCATGTCCACGGGGGGAATCTGCAGCCGTTCCTTCTTGTTCATTTGTCGTCCCCCTTCAGGGCGTCCTCGAGCCGGCAGCCGGTCTCACCCATGTAGTGGTCCAGGGAGTTCTTCTCATATTGCTGGTACATGGTCAGGCGACCCATCATCTCGTCGAAATCCACCAGGTGGCCGTCGAACTCGGGGCCGTCCACGCAGGCGAACTTGGTTTCGCCGCCCACGGTGACGCGACAGCCGCCGCACATGCCGGTGCCGTCCACCATGATGGGATTCAGGCTCACCAGGCAGGGAATGCCCAGCTCCTTGGTCAGCAGGCTCACGAACTTCATCATGATGGGCGGGCCCATGCTCACGCAGAGGTCGAATTTCCCCCCTTCGCCCACCAGCTTTTTGATGGCGTCGGTGACCAGACCCTTCATTCCGTAACTGCCGTCGTCGGTGGTGATGATCAGGTCGTCGCTGGCCTCGCGCATCTGGTCCTCGAGAATGAGCAATTCCCGGGTGCGGGCCCCCAGAATGCTCACCACGTGGTTGCCGATGTCCCGCAGGGCGCGGGTCACGGGATAGAGGGGGGCGGTGCCGATGCCGCCGCCCACGCAGAGCACGTTGCCGACCTTTTCGATGTGGGTAGGTTCGCCCAGGGGACCGCAGATGTCCGGAATGCTGTCGCCCACCTTCATCTGTGCCATGGCCAGGGTGGTCTTTCCCACGGCCTGAACAATCAGGGTGATGCTGCCTTCCGCCTGATCCACGTCCGCGATGGTCAGGGGAATGCGCTCACCTTCCTCATTGATGCGCACGATCACGAACTGGCCGGGTTTCCGGTATTTGGCGACATCGGGGGCGTGGAAGCGGTAGAGGTGGACGTTGGGGCCCAGGACGGAGTGTGCGAGGATTTCGTGCATCAAAGAGGTCCTTTCTCAGCAAAAGGAACCCGGGCGCATGAAACCGGCGTGTCGTCACCGGCTAAAGAAATACCCGCCCGGTGTGGGGCGGGTATCATCTCATGCAGAGCAGGCCAATTCAACCGCCAAATGCGCGGTATTGCCCGTCAACAAAGGGGATTACAGGCCTTTCTCCCCGAGCCAGCGCTCGGCCTCCATGGCGGCCATGCAGCCCGTGCCGGCGGAGGTGATGGCCTGCCGGTATACGTGGTCCTGCACATCGCCGCAGGCGTACACGCCCTCGATCTCGGTGGCCGTCACGTTGTCCTTGGTAATCAGGTAGCCGTTCTCGTCCGTGGTCAGCTGCCCGTCCAGGAACTGGGTGTTGGGCGTGTGGCCGATGGCGATGAAGCAGCCGGTCACGTTCAGATCCCGGAGGGTGCCGTCCACGGTGTCCTTCAGCTTGAGGGTGACCAGATTGCCGTCGGCGTCGGCCACGTATTCTTCGATGACGCTGTTCCAGGCCATCTCGATCTTGGGGTGGTCCAGCGCCCGCTGCTGCATGATCTTGGACCCGCGCAACTCGTCCCGGCGGTGGATCAGGGTCACCTTGCTGGCGAAGTTGGTGAGATAGGTGGCTTCTTCCAGGGCGGTGTCGCCGCCGCCCACCACGGCGATTTCCTGGCCGCGGAAGAAGAACCCGTCGCACGTGGCGCAGGCGCTCAGGCCCTTGCCCATGAAGGCGTCCTCGTTGGGCAGGCCCAGCCAGCGGGCGGTGCTGCCGGTGGCCAGAATGATCACGGGAGCCTCGTATTCGCCCTTGCTGGTCACGGCCTTGAAGGGGCGGTTGCCCAGATCCAGGGACGTCACCGTCTCGCTCAGGCATTGGGTCCCGAACCGCTCGGCCTGGGCCTTCATCTTCATCATGAGCTCGGGGCCTTCAACGCCATCGGGGAAAGCAGGATAGTTCTCCACATCGGTGGTGATGGTGAGCTGGCCGCCGGGCTGCTCGCCCTCGAACAGAACGTGGGGGATATTGGCGCGTCCCAGGTAGATGGCCGCGGTGTAACCGGCGGGGCCGGACCCGATGATCAGGGCCTTGGGGGCAGGATTTTCGGACATAAGTGATTCGCTCCTTATATTCAAGGGGTCCAGCCGGCCCTCTGGCCGGGCAGTTGATCATTCATTCCCGGAAATACTTAAGGTATTCCCATCGGATGTCAACCCGGGAACGGGGCACCGGCGGCTTTGGGGGGGCTCCGGGCCAATAAATCGTACCCGGATACCTTGACGGGGACCGAATCGGGTGTTAATTATACCAGCTTGCCATACAAAACCGGGAGGTCTGACCCAAGTCAGGGCGGCCTGTTGGGTTTTTCTGTGCAAACTGTTTCGGCCGGGAATCCGGGGCGACAACCTGCCCAGCCGGCCCTTATCAACAAAAAGCCTGCGGAGATAACGCGATGTACGCAGTGGTCAAGATCAAGAATCAGCAGTTCAAGGTCACTCCCGACCTTAAGCTTCAGGTGCCCCTTTTCGGTAACGAAGTGGGCGAAACCCTGAGTTTCGACGAAGTCCTGATGGTCGCCGACGGTGACAATGTCCAGGTGGGCAACCCCACCGTGGAGGGCGCCAGCGTCGCCGCCGAGGTCCTGAGCCACGGCCGCAGCCGCAAGATCGTCGTTTTCAAGAAGAAGCGTCGGAAGAACTACCGCCGTAAAAACGGACATCGTCAGCAGTTCACCGAGATTCGGATCACCGCCATCAGCGGTTAACCAAACGTTGGTGCGGCGGCCCGGGCGCCGGACGACAGCAAGGGAGCAAGGACAATGGCTCATAAAAAAGCAGGCGGATCAACCCGGAACGGGCGCGATTCCAATCCCCAGTATCTGGGCGTCAAGCGCTTCGGCGGTCAGGGCGTCCTGGCGGGCACGATTATCGTGCGCCAGCGCGGAACCAAGATCCACCCCGGCAAGAACGTGGGCAAGGGCGGGGATGATACCCTGTTCGCCCTGGTCGACGGCGTGGTCGAGTTCCAGGACTTCCGCGGCAACAAGAAGCGGGTTGCCGTCGTTCCCTTCCAGTAGGGGAAAACGAAGACACGAGAGCCCGCCCCCACCGGGGCGGGCTTTTTTTGTGGAGATTCCGGCCGTTTTCTGGAAAATTCAGGTTGGAACCTCTTTTGACGACCCTCAGTCCCGGGAGCAGTTCAGCCCATGAAGGTCCTCGTCGTCATTCCCGCCCGCTACGGGTCCACTCGGTTTCCCGGCAAAGCCCTGGCCGACCTGGAAGGCCGCCCGCTGGTGGTGCGGGTCATGGAGCAGGCCTCCCGCATGGAAACTGCCGATCAGGTGGTGGCCGCCACCGACGACCCCCGCATTTTCGACGCCGTCACCGCTGCGGGTTTTGCCTGCGAAATGACGGCCGACCACCCCACCGGCACCGACCGCATCGGCGAGGTGGCCGCCCGGCTCCCCGGCGACATCCTTCTCAATCTACAGGGCGACGAACCCCTCCTGGACCCGGCCGTGGCCGACGCCCTGGTGCGGCTCCTTCAGGCCGATCCCACCGTGGATATCGGCACCTGCGCCCACCCGTTCGCCGACACCGAAAGCTGGCGGAATCCCAACCAGGTAAAGGTCCTTGTGGACCGGATGGGATTTGCCCTGTATTTTTCGAGGGCGGCCGTGCCCGGCGCGTTTCCCGGGGGGCCGGAGCCGGGGCCCGGGGCCAGCCGTCGGCACGTGGGGATCTATGCCTACCGCCGCGCCGCATTGGAGCGCTTTCTCGCCTTGGAGCGCACCCCGTTGGAACAGGCCGAGGGCCTGGAGCAGTTGCGCGCCCTGGAGAACGGGCTGCGCATCAAGGTCCTGGAGATCGACCAGGCCCCGGTGGGCGTTGACACCCCCGCGGATCTGGAGACGGTACGCCGGATCTTCAGGTCCCGACACAAGTAGGTTTTGCACGCCAACCGGCCCCGCGCCGCAAGGATGAGGTTAAGATGGCCAAGTTCATTTTCGTGACCGGAGGCGTGGTTTCCGCCCTGGGCAAGGGGATCGCCGCCGCGTCCCTGGGCAATCTGCTGAAAGCCCGCGGGCTGAATGTCATTCTCCAGAAATTCGATCCCTACCTCAACGTGGATCCCGGCACCATGAGTCCTTTCCAGCATGGTGAAGTCTACGTCCTGGAGGACGGGGCCGAGTGCGACCTGGATCTGGGCCACTACGAGCGCTTCACCGACACGAATCTGGCCCAGATCAACAACCTCACCGCCGGGCGGGTGTACGAGGCCATCCTGGCCAATGAACGCAAGGGCGAATACCTGGGCCGAACGGTACAGGTCATTCCCCACGTGACCGACGAAATCAAGCGGCGCATCCTGCTGCCCGCGGAAACCGACCCCGAGGTGGATGTCATCATCACCGAAATCGGCGGCACCGTGGGTGATATCGAAAGCCTGCCCTTCCTGGAGGCCATCCGGCAGATCCGGCTGGACCTGCCCCAGGGCGACTCGGTGTCCATGCACCTGACCCTGGTGCCCTACATCGAGGCCGCCGGGGAGATCAAGACCAAGCCCACCCAGCACTCGGTGCGGGAGATGCGCAGCATCGGCATCCAACCCGACTTCCTCATGTGCCGCTCGGTCATGCCCATCGGGGAGGACGCGCGGCGCAAGATCGGTCTCTTCTGTAACCTTCCGGTGCAGCATGTCTTCGACGGCCAGGATGCCAAGAGCATCTACGAGGTGCCCCTGAACCTGCGGGCCCAGAACATGGACGGACTCGTGTGCGAGCGCCTGGGACTGGAAACCGAAGCGCCGGACATGGCCGAGTGGGAGCGCATGTGCAGCGTGATCCTCAATCCGCCGGACAAGGTCAAGATCGCCATCGTGGGCAAGTACATTGAACTGAAGGACGCCTACAAGAGCATTACCGAGAGCTTCGTGCACGCCGGAATTCCCAACCACGTGGGGGTGGACCTGGTGTGGGTGGATTCCGAGACCCTGGAGGGCAGCGAGGTGGGCCAGGGCAAGCTGAACGAGGTGTTCCGCGACTGCCACGGCATCCTGGTGCCGGGGGGCTTCGGCGACCGGGGCATTGAGGGCAAGGTCAGCGCCATCCGCTATGCCCGGCAGAAGAAAATCCCCTTCCTGGGGATCTGCCTCGGCCTGCAGTGCGCCATGATCGAGATCGGGCGCGACCTGGTGGGACTGGAAAAGGCAGGGAGCGCCGAATTCGATCCCGATTCGCCGCATCCGGTGATCCACCTCATGGAAACCCAGAAGGGCATCAAGAACCTGGGCGGCACCATGCGCCTGGGCGCCTGGCCCTGCGTGCTCAAACCGAACAGCCGGGCTTACCATGCCTACGGTGACCTGGAGATCAGTGAGCGGCATCGGCACCGGTATGAAGTGAACAACACCTACCGCGAACAGTTCGAGGCGGCCGGGGTGGTCTTCTCCGGCACCTCGCCGGACGGCAACCTGGTGGAAATCATGGAACTGCCGGCACATCCGTTCTTCGTGGCCGTACAATTCCATCCTGAACTCAAAAGCCGTCCCGCCCGACCGCATCCGCTGTTCCGTCAGTTGGTGGCCGCGGCGGTTGATCGCCAGACGGGGGAGGCCGAATCATGAGCCCCATGACCAACGTCCCGGTGGGGGAACACCTCATCGGCGCCGACCAGCCGCTGTATGTCATCGCCGGCCCCTGCGTGTTGGAGGATCCCGACGAGATGCTCAGCGTGGCCGCCACCCTCACTGAAATCTGCGACCGCCTCAACGTGGGCTTCTGCTTCAAGGCCAGTTACACCAAGGACAACCGCACCAGCACCAGCTCCTATCGGGGCCCTGGCCTGGACGACGGCCTGGCCCTGCTGGAGCGCATCGGCGAGGCCACGGGCCGGCCCGTTCTCACGGACGTTCATCATCCGGAAGAGGCCGACGCGGTGGCCCAGGTGGCGTCCATCCTGCAGATCCCGGCCTTCCTCTGTCGTCAGACCTCCCTGCTGGAGGCCTGCGGGCGCACCGGCCGGGTGGTCAACGTGAAGAAAGGCCAGTTCCTGGCCGCCAGTGACATGGCCCACGCCTCGGCCAAGGTGCAGGCGGTGGGGCAGAGCCCGGTCATGTTCACCGAGCGCGGATCCTTCTTCGGTTATCGCGATCTCACGGTCGACTTCCGCTCCATCCAGATCATGCGGGAACTGGGTCATCCGGTGGTCTTCGACGCCACCCACTCCGTTCAGTCTCCCGGCAGCACCGGCAGCACCACCGGGGGCAAGCCCGAGCTCATTCCCCTGCTGGCCCGCTGCGGGGTGGCCGCCGGCAGCGACGCGGTATTCCTGGAAGTTCATCCGGATCCGTCCCGGGCCAAGAGCGACGCCGGCAGCCAGTGGCCGCTGGACCGCTTCGAAACCCTGCTGACCACCCTGGTCCGCTACCGCACTCTTTACCTGGAGACCGAGGCATGATCCGTTCCGACGCCGACCATCCCTGGCCGCCGCGCAGCAAGGCCGCCTACCTGGCCGAGGCCGTGGGCCTGGTCGGCGACGCCCTGGCCGCCCGGTTCGCCGCCGTGAAGCTCATGGTCTTCGATGCCGACGGCGTGCTGACCACCGGCCAGATGCTTTACGGGCCCGATGGGGAAGCCTTCAAGTCCTTTCACGCTCACGACGGCCTGGGTCTGGTCATGGCCCGCTTGGGCGGGGTCCAGCGGGCCGTCCTGACGGGCCGCAACAGCGCCATCGTGGAACAGCGCTGCAGCGAACTGCGCTTCGACGCCATCAAGCTGGGGCGCTTCGACAAGGTCGCCGCCCTGGAGGAGATTTTGACCGAGACCGGCTGCACGCCGCAGGAGACCCTTTACATGGGGGACGATCTCATCGACCTGCCGGCCATGTATCGGGTGGGTCTGGCCGTGGCGGTGCCCGCCGCGCCGGCCGAAGTGCGGGACTTCTGCGCCTGGGTTACCCGGGCCGGCGGCGGCCTGGGCGCCGTGCGCGAAGTCACCGACCTTGTACTCAAGAGCGCCGGTCTCTACACCGAGGCTTTGACCCGGCTCATGGACAAAGCCTGGCATCCCACCCGCGAGGAACTCACCGGCGACAGTTCCCCTGACGTGGACAAGGAGTCCTGACATGATGGAATCCCCCCGCCGGGATATTCCGGCCGCGGAACTGGCCGACGACAATCTCATCGCCATGGGGCGTGATACCTTTGCCCAGGAGGCCGAAGGACTGCACAGCGTGGCCGGCGCCCTGGACGCCCGTTTTGCCGCCGCCGTGCGCTGTCTGGTGGCTTGCCCGGGCCGGGTGCTGGTCACCGGTCTCGGCAAATCCGGCTTCGTGGCCCGTAAGCTGGCCGCCACCCTGACGAGCACCGGCACCCCCAGCCATTTCATTCATCCGGTGGAGGCCTCCCACGGCGACCTGGGCGTGGTGCGCGGCGCCGACGTGATCATCGCCATCAGCCGCGGCGGTAACAATACCGAAGTGACCGGGCTCATGAGCCGCTGCCGCGACTTCGGCATGCAGGCCATCGCCATCACCAGTCGCGAAGACAGCGCCCTGGCCGCCGCCGCCGACATCGTGCTTCATACGCCCATCAAGGGCGAGGCCTGTCCGCTGGATCTGACGCCCACCACCAGCGCGGTCGTGGCCATGGCCATGGGGGACGCGCTCTGTCTGGCCCTGATTCGCCTGCGGGGATTCCAGGAAGAAGACTTTGCGCTGTTCCACCCCAGCGGCGCCCTGGGCCGACGCCTGTTGGTCAAGGTCTCGGACCTCATGCACACCGGCGACGAGCTGCCGAGGGTGTCGGTCAATCAGACCCTGCGGGAATCCCTGCCGGAAATCGTGGGCAAGCGCCTGGGCGGGGCCTGCGTGGTTGATACCGACGGCAAGCTGGCCGGCCTGTGCGTGGACGGCGACATCAAGCGCACCCTGCTGGACAACGACGACGCCCTGGACCGCCCCATCACCGAGGCCATGAATCCCCGGCCCACCACCATCAAGGCCGACGGCCTGGCCCTGAGCGCCCTGCGCATCATGGAACAGCGCAAGCGCGGACCGGTCACCCTTCTGCTGGTGGTGGACGACGACGATCGTCCGGTGGGCCTGCTGCACATCCATGACATCCTGCGAGCCGGCATCCTTTGATCGCCGCCAGTCACCACACCCGTGCGCGGGGGGTGCCTTGTCTTGACGCCGCCTGACCTTCCCCTTTGGCGGCGTGTGCGCCGTCGTTTGTACTGGCTCCTGGCGTCCGGTGTTCTGGGCGCGGGCTCGCGCCTGCCCCTTGGGTTGGGGCGCCGCCTGGGGGTCGTTCTGGGACTGTTCGCCCTGCGCATCCGCCCCCGGGAGCGGCGTCAGGGAGAGGCCAACCTCACCCTGGCCCTGCCGGACCTGACCGCCGGACAGAGGACCCGACTCCTGCGGGCGTCGGCCGGGCGCCTGGGGCAAAACCTGTTTGACACCCTGGCCGCCGACCGTCTGCTGGCAAAAAGCGGCGGGGTCACGGAGGAGGCCGTCCAGTTGGGCGAGGCGCCCCTGCGGGAGGTGTTGCGCGACCTGACGGCGTCCGGCCGGGGCCTCCTGATCCTGACGGGGCATCTGGGTTGCTGGGAACTTCTGGGCGGGTGGTTGGCCCGGGAGGTCAAGGCGGCCGGCCTGGGGGATCTGGGTGTGGTCACCGGCACCATCCACAACCCGCCGGTGGACCGGCTGGTGCAGGACCGCCGCCGCCGGCTGGGCATGAAGGTCCTGCCCCGCGAGGGGGGAATCCGGCCCCTGCTGGCGCATCTGCGGGGCGGAGGCGTGGCGGCCGTGCTCATGGACCAGAACACCCGGGTGCAGAATCTGCCCGTTCCGTTCTTCGGACACCCGGTCCCCACCGCCGCGGGGTTCGCCCGTCTGGCCCTGAAGCTGGGATTGCCCGTCCTGCCGGTGTGTCTGGGACGGGAGGCCGAAGGGCATCAGGTTCGCCGTCTGCCGCCGATGAATATGACGGGCCGGGCCGTCTCCGCCACCGAGGCGGACTTGACGGAATTCCTGGCCGACTGCAACCTGTGTCTGGAAAAGATGATCCGCCGGAACCCTGCGGAGTGGGTCTGGTTTCACAAACGTTGGACTCAACCCTGATAAGATCGTCCCGGAGAGGAACCGTCCGCACCATGAAACACCCTGCGCTCCTGCTGCTGTCCGCCCTGCTGCTTCTGACCGGGTGCACCGAGGGCACAGACCAGACCGATACGTCCATGGTGGCCGACCCGGCCGAGGATCTGCCTGAACAGCAGTTCTTCGATTACCGGCTCATCGAGTCGGCCGCCGGGGTGCGGCAGTGGGTCCTGGAAAGCGACGAGATGCAGAAGTTCTCGGGTCAGCGGCCCGCCCTGCTCATCACCGTCAATATGGATTTCTACCGGGACGGTGAGTACTTCTCCACCCTGACCGCGGACAGCGGCCGGGCCAATCTTCAGACCAAGGACATCCACACCTGGGGCAACGTGGTGGTGGTCACCCGTGACGGCCGCCGTCTGGAAACCTCCGAGCTCTTTTTCAGCAACGAAACCCAGCTCATCCACAACGATGTCTTCGACCGTTTCACCCGGGAAGACGACGTGGTGACGGGGATAGGACTGGAGGCCACCCCGGATCTGGAGTACATTGAGATAAAGCAGCGTGTTGAAGCCGAAGTCAGCGATGAGACCTCCACCGAAGGTGACGCCTTTTGACCACCCCGTCTCCCGTGCCCAGTCACACATTGCACGCCGAAGGGCTGCGCAAGGTCTACCGTGGACGCTCCGTGGTCGACGGCGTGGACCTCCAGTTGAACCAGGGTGAGATCGTGGGCCTGCTCGGCCCCAACGGGGCGGGCAAGACCACCAGCTTCTATATGATCGTGGGATTCATCTCCCCGGACGCCGGCAAGGTTTACCTGGACGGCCAGGACATTTCCCGGCTGCCCATGTACAAGCGGGCGCGGAAGGGGATCGGCTACCTGCCGCAGGAGTCGTCCATCTTCCGCAAGTTGTCCGTGGAGGACAACATCATGGCCATCCTCCAGGGACGGAAATTGAAGCGGTCCGAGCGCAAGGAGCGCATGGAGGAACTGCTGGAGCTCATGGGCGTCACCCACATCCGCAAGAGCTACGGCTACCAGCTGTCCGGGGGGGAACGCCGCCGCGTGGAAATTGCGCGGGCCCTGGTCACCGAGCCCAAATTCATCCTGTTGGACGAGCCCTTCGCGGGCATCGATCCCATCGCCGTGGCCGACCTGCAGGAAGTGGTGGGGCAGTTGCGGGACCGGGGGCTGGGCGTGCTGATCACCGACCACAACGTGCGGGAAACCCTGAACATCACCGATCGTGCTTATATTTTGTTTGAAGGTAGGATAGAATTGTCGGGGAATGCGGAGGAGATTGTCCAGTCGGACAAGGCCCGGGCCATCTATCTGGGCGAATCCTTCCGTCTTTGAGACCATAGACTTTCGCCCGGGAAGGAACCCGCGGCCGCACAAGCCAAATTGGAGAAAGGCTCAGCATGGGTCCGAATATAGGATTACGTCAAAGCATGCAGCTGCGGCAGCAGCTCGTCATGACGCAGCGACTTCAGCAGGCTCTCAAGCTACTGCAGGTGCCCACTCTCGAACTGGAAATGATCCTGCGCAAGGAACTGGTGGACAACCCCCTGCTCGAGGAAATCGAACCCGAAGAGGAGATCGAGGACAGCGCCCGGCAGGAGGACGAGATCGCCGACATGGAGGACCGCGAACGCGTCAAGGAACAGGATCCCCAGGACGAGAACCGCGACTGGGGCGACAGTTTCGACGATGGGTTCCGTGGCGTGTCCAACGAGGCCGGCTACGACGAAGAAGACGAGCTGGAACGTCCCCAGAAATACATTCCCTCCGGTCAGGAGGATCTCACCGAACAGCTGCAACTCGCGGTGCCCGAGGGCCCCGAACGCCGCATCGGTGAATACATCATCGGCTGTCTGAACGAGGACGGGCTGCTGGCCTGCCCCCTGGAAGAAATCGTCGCCTACTTCGAGGTGCCCGAGGAAACCGTGGAGGCCGTGCTGGAAATCGTGCAGGGCTTCGACCCGCCCGGCGTGGCGGCCCGCGACCTGCAGGAATGCCTGCTGCTCCAGCTGAAGTACGCCGGCCTGGAGAATTCCGACGAAAGCCACATCATCCTCAATCATTTCGACAGCCTGAAGACCCACAAGTTCGCCGAGATCGCCCGGGAGATGAAGATCACCCCGCGGGAGGTCCAGGAGGTCGCCCAGCGCATCGGTGAGCTGGATCCCCGGCCCGGCCTGTCCCTCAACGCCGAGGGCGCCCGCGCCGTGGTGCCGGACCTGGAAGTGGTCAAGGTGGACGAGGAGGGCGGCGCCTACGTGGTCTACCTCAACGACGCCAACCTGCCCCGTCTGCGTGTGAGCCAGGCCTATGAGGGCAAGGCCAGCCCCAACGAGGACGACGTCAAGTTCATCGACGAGAAGAAACGTCACGCCGAGTGGGTCATCAAGACCATCGAGCAGCGCCGGCGTACCATGATCAAGGTCATGGAGGCCATCGTCGAGGAGCAGAAGGAATTCTTCGAAAAGGGAACCATCGCCCTGCGGCCGTTGACCCTGCAGCAGGTGGCGTCGGCCATCGGCATGCACGAATCCACCGTGTCGCGGGTCACGCGCATGAAGTTCGTGCAGACCCCGCGCGGCGTGTTCCCCCTGAAGTTCTTTTTCAGCGCCGGACTCGATTCCACCGGCGGCAACGAAGTGGCGGCCAAGGCCGTCAAGATCATGATCAAGGAGATCGTCGACGGCGAAAACCCGTCCAAACCCCTTTCCGACAAGAAAATCGTCGATTTGCTGCAGGCGCAGGGCCTGAAGATCGCCCGGCGCACGGTGGCCAAGTACCGTGAGCAGATGGGCATTCTCAGCGCGCGCATGCGGAAACAGTTCTGAGCGGCAACGGACACGCAAATCCTGTCCAGAGGAGGGCGATATGCAGATGGAAATCAATACCCGGCATTTCAACCTGGGTGAGGAGCAGACCGAGGTCATCGAGGCCGCGCTGGAAAAGCTGGAGAAGTTCAGCCCCCGGCCGGTGCAGTCCATGAAGCTGACCGTGGTCCACGAGGCGGGCATTTTTTCCGCCGACGGCGTGATGCACCTGCGGAATCAGGAATTCCGGGCCAAGGGCGAGGGGCGCGAGCCCGAGGTGGCCGTCAATGAGCTGACCGAGAACCTCCGCAAGCAGCTGGCCAAGTTCAAGGGCAAGATCAGCGGCAAGCAGCGGGGGGAGGAAGGCGGCCTGGGCCATGCCCTCATGGGCGAAGGCCCCCTGGGCGACGGCGACAACCTGACGCCCGAGGGATTCGTCCTGCGGGACATGGACGTGGAGGACGCCATGGAGGCCTTCCAGGACGGCAACCAGCCCTTCCTGGTTTTCCGCAACGTGGCCAGCAGCAAGGTCGGGGTCATTTACCGGCGGGACAGCGGGGATCTGGGCCACATGGAAGCCATCAGTTGACCGGGCATCCCGGACACGGAGGACCGCATGCCTGACGTACATGTCCAAAAACTCTACGAGGACCTCAAGGAGCCCCTGCTGCTGGAGGCCCTGACGGCTCTGCCCTCCGAGCCCATCATCGTCCCGGCCGGGGACCTGCACCGGCCGGGCATGGCGCTCATGGGCTTCACCGAGAACTTCCAGGAAGGCCGCATCCAGATTTTCGGGGAGTCCGAAATGGCGTTCCTGTCCACCCTGGGCGCGGATGAGCAGCGCCTGGCGGTGGAGCGCGTGCTGGTGCTGGGGCCGCCGGCCATTTTCGTGGTGCTGGACCAGAGCGTGCCCGGCCCGGTGCTGGACCTGGTGCGGGAGCGCGGCGTGGTCATGATCCGGTCGGCCCTGCCGGCGGTGGAGTTCCAGGCCGAGCTGACCCATCATCTGGAGCGCGTCTTTTCCCCGACCACCGAGGTGCACGGCACCCTGGTTGACGTGTACGGCGTGGGCCTTCTGTTCACCGGGCGCAGCGGCATCGGCAAGAGCGAGTGCGCCCTGGATCTCATCGAACGCGGGCACCGCCTGGTGGCCGACGACATCGTGGAGATCACCCGCACCAGCGACGACGTGCTCATCGGTCGCTACCGCGACGTCCTGCGGCACCACCTGGAGATCCGGGGAGTCGGCGTCATTGATGTCCAGGCCATCTTCGGGATTCGGGCCATCCGCATGCAAAAGCGCATCGAGGTGGAAGTCCAGCTCCAGGAGTGGGAAGATTCGGCCGACTACGAACGCATGGGGCTGGAAAGCCGCTTCGGCGAAATTCTCGGCATCAATATTCCCCAGGCGGTGGTCCCGCTGTTCCCGGGGAAGAACATTACCGTCATCAGCGAAGTCATCGCCTTGAACTTCATGTTGAAGGTCTACGGCTATGACGCCGCCCAGGTGCTCAATGAGCGCATCCTGGAAACCATGCGATCCAGCAACCGGCTCCAGGGCTACCTGGACCGGGACCGCGAGTAGATCCGCAGGAGAGACTGGCCAATGATCAGTGCGCTGGTTATTACCCACGGCGACATCGGACAGGAACTGGTCAAGGTGGTGGAGATGATTCTCGGCCCCACCGAAGGACTGGAGGTCCTGTCCAACCACGGCAAGTCCGTGCCTGACCTCCAGGCCGACATCCTGGGGTGGCTCGAACGGTCCGGGCCCGACGGGGCCGTCATCATGATCGACGATTGCGGCGGCAGTTGCGCCACCACTGCCCAGCTGGCCTGCGGGGACGGGTCCCCGGTGGCCATCCTCAGTGGGGTGAATCTGGCCATGCTCCTGGGGTTCGTGACCTGGCGGGAAGCCACCCCCTTCGAGGAACTGGGGCGCAAGCTGGTCCAGAAGAGTCGCGAGGCCATCATCCAGATCGGAGGCCACTGATGCCGGTGGTTCTGGCCCGGGTCGACGACCGGCTGATTCACGGCCAGGTGACCGTGGGGTGGAGTCAGCAGCTGAACCCGGACCGCATTCTCCTGGCCAACAACGCCATCGCCGGCGATCCCTGGCAGTGCCGGGTCTACGGCAGCTCCGTTCCCCCGCACATCCAGGTCACCATCCTGTCCCTGTCCGGGGCGGTGCTCCACCTGTCCCAGTCCGAATACCTCACGGAGAAAACCCTCCTGCTGACGGCCACCGTCCCTGAAATGATGGAACTGGCCCGCATGGGCGCGCCCCTGTCGGACATCAATCTCGGCGGGCTGCATTTCGGGCCCGGGAAACAGGAAATGCTGTCCCAGTTCTACGTGGACCAGGCGGACCTGTCGGCCTGCGCCCGGTTGTTGACCGCCGGCCACAAGCTCATCGCCCAGATGGTGCCCGGGGGGCACAAAACGGTGATCAATCAGGCCCAGTTGTCCGAGATGGAGGACCGGATGTGACGGACTTTCCCGCGCTGATCATGGCCGGCGAGCTGTCCACCTCCTCGGTGCTTCTGCTGGGTCTTTTGGCCGCCTTCCTGACCCTCGATGAAACATCCCTGGCCCAGACCTGGTTCGGCCAGCCCCTCACGGCGGGTCTGTTGACCGGCCTGTTCTGCGGCGACCCCGTGACCGGCCTGGCCGTGGGGCTGCCCGTGCAGATCATCCTGGCCGGAAACCTGCCCGTGGGGCAGACCTTCACCGGCGATCCCTCCGGCCCCATGGTGGCGGTGGTGGGGGCGGTCATCCTGCGCGGCGAAACCCTGCCGGCGGTTCTCAGCGGTCACGGCGGACCCAACCTCGGACTGCTGGGGTGGCTCATCCTGGCGGTGGGGGGACTGAGCGCCTTCGGGCATGTTCTGGTCCAGGCCGAGCGGCGGGCCAACACCCTCTGGATGCTGGAAGGCCACCGCAGCCTGCGCGACGGATCCCTGCGCCGCATGGAACGGCTGCAGGTGCGGTGCCTGGGCACCACCTTTACCCGGGGATTTCTTTTGGGGATCATATTCCTGCTGTTGGTCTACCGGCTCTGGATCCCCCTCTACGACCATCTTCCCCTGCACGTACACCGGGCCCTGGCCCTGCTGCCCATGCTCCTGACGGGGCTGGGCATCGGCACCATGATTGATCGGTACGGACTCAAACGCAGCTGGCACTGGGTGCTGGGCGGCCTGGCGGTCACCCTGGCGGCCGCCCGCCTGGCGGGATAGGGGGCACCGATGAGTCAGCAACCGGTTCCCAAACTTCCCCGCAAGGTTTGCTTTTCCGTCCTGGTCCGGTCGCTGGCCCTCCAAGCGTCCTGGAATCCCCAGCGCATGCAGAACCTGGGCCTTCTGACGGCCCTTCTGCCCTGGCTCAAGAGTCAGCCTGCCGACCTGAACAGCCGACGGGTGTTCTGCCGCCGCTACTACGAGTTCTTCAATACCAATCCCTATCTGGCCAACTTCATCCTGGGGGTCCTGCTCCGCCTGGAGAGCGATCAGGTGCGGGGGAAATCCTATCCGCCGGAATTGGCCGGCACCGTCCGGGATTCCCTGGGGCGGGCCTTCGCCTCACTCGGCGATCAGCTGTTCTGGCTGGGCATCCGGCCGGCGCTGACCATGGGGATCTGCCTGCTGGGTATGTGGGGCCGGATGGATGCGGTTCTGATCGTGGTGGGCCTTTTCGCCCTGGGCCAGTTGTGGATGCGGTGGGTCTTCCTGGGACGGGGGTTCCAGCTGGGCCTGGATATCGTGGACGTTCTGGACCATCCCCACTGGCACCTGGGGATTCGGGTCACCAAACGTCTGGGGATGGTCCTGACCGGGTGCCTGGCGGGGTTGTACCTGTCGCGTTTGGGACGGGTGGAGGCAGTGGCCGGAAACGAAATGATCTGGCTGGGGCTGGGCATCGGGGTCGGGTTGCCCATCCTGCTGCGCAAGCGGCTGCCGGGGGAGGGTTTGATGGGGGTGGCTTTCGGCCTGGCCCTGATCCTGGCTTTTGCCATATGACCGCTGGAGTATTAAATTATGGCATTGAAATTCATTCTCCGGCATATCAAGGATAAATGACGTGAAAATAGGGAACGCCACCGTTTCCGATCCCGTAGGATTCCATCTGCGGGCGGCGGGACGGATTGTGAAACTGACCAAGTCCTTTGCAGCGGAAATCACTATCCGTTACAACGGTCGGGTCGCCAATGCCAAGAGCATCATGGGCTTGGCCAGTCTTGCCGCGGAATTTGGGACCCAGGTCGAAATCGAGGTCAACGGCCCCGATGAAGACAAGGCCCTGACCGACCTGACCCACCTGATTGAAGTCGACCTCGCCCAACCTGAAATCACCGAAGCCTGATGAAAACCTACCAGGGCATTGCCGCCTCGCCCGGCTTTGCCGTCGGGCCGGTCCACCCCGTGGGCCAGCGCACTATTGTGCCCAGGCGGCGTCTCATCGCCGCCGAGCAGGTGGGACCCGAAACCGACCGCTTCAAGGCCGGGGTGGAGCAGGCCAAGTCGGAAATCCGCGCCCTTCAGGAGAGCCTGGAACGGGAACTGGGGCCGGACGTCGCCGGCATCATTTCCGCCCAACTGCTCATCCTAGAGGACGAACTGGTCTGGGACGCCACTCTGGCGGTCATTCGCCTGGACCGGATCAATGCCGAGGCCGCGTTTTCCCGGGCCGTGGGTGACGTGGCCGCCCGTTTCATGGAGATCGAGGACGAAACCTTCCGCGACCGCGTGCACGACCTGCAGGATGTGGAACAGCGGGTCCTGCGGGCCCTCAGTGACGATCCCTCGCCCGGCCTGGCCGTGCCCCTGGAGCCCTCGGTCATCGTGGCCCGCAATCTGACGCCCACCCACACGGCGGCCCTCGGCCGGGAGAACGTGCTGGGCTTTGCCATGGACGAGGGGGGCAACACCAGCCACGTGGCCATCCTGGCCCGATCCCTGGGCGTTCCCGCCGTGGTGGGTGTGGGCGGTCCGGTGGCCCAGTTCAAAGCCGGTGACCTCCTGGCGGTGAACGGAACGCACGGCGAACTCATTGCCGATCCCGACCCGGAAACCGTGCAGATGTACCAGGCCAAACAGGTTCTGGCCGGGGTGGAAAACGAGAAATTGGCGGGTCTGAAGGACCTGGAGGCCATGACGCCCGACGGTCATCGCATCCGGCTGATGGCCAACGTGGAGCTGCCCCTGGAACTGGATGAAGCCCTGGCGCGCGGCGCCGAGGGCGTGGGCCTGCTGCGCACCGAATACCTGTTCTTCCAGCACCAATCCATCCCCACGGAGGATCAGCAGACCGCGGTCTACACCGACATGGTGGAGCGCATGGGCGGCAAGCCCATCATTTTCCGCACCCTGGACGTGGGGGGAGACAAGGTCACCGACTATCTGGGGGCCAAGCGCGAATACAACCCCTTCCTGGGGTGGCGCGGCATCCGTTTTTCCCTGGCCAACCGGCCCATGTTCAAGACCCAGATCAAGGCCCTGCTGAGGGCCGGCGCGGCCGGTCCCATTAAGATCATGTTCCCCATGATCACCGGCGTGGGGGAATTGCGGGAGGCCAAGGACGTGGTGGCCGAGGCTGCGGACGACCTGCGCAACGAGTGTCGGGACTTTCAGGACAACGTGGAAATCGGGATCATGATCGAAACGCCCGCGGCGGTCCTGGCGGCCGATCTGTTGGCCCGGGAGTGCGACTTCTTCAGCATCGGCAGCAACGACCTCATCCAGTACACCCTGGCCATGGACCGGGGCAACAGCCGGGTGTCCTACCTCTACCAGCCTTTGCACCCGGCCATCCTGCGCAGCATCCGTCACACCGTGGAGGCCGGCCACAAGGCGGGCATCTGGGTGGGCATCTGTGGGGAAATGGGGTCGGAAACCCGTCTGGCCGAAGTTCTCCTGGGCCTGGGCCTGGACGAAATCAGCCTGCACGGGGCGGCCCTGCCCAAGATCAAACAGGTGGTCCGCTGGACCTCCATGGCCGAGGCGCGGCAGGTGGCGGAGGCCCTCATGGCCCAGGCGACCGCCGACGAGGCCAATGCCTGGCTGGCCGATTACATCGCCCGCCGCAAAAAGTCCCGCCAGGAGGAGACCCCCGCATGAGCGCCGAAACAGGCTCGGGCCTGGACCGCATGTTCAAGTTGATTGGACAATTGCCGGACCAGTTGGCCGCCAGCCGGACCCTGGCCGGGCTGGAGAGCGTGACCCCGCCGACAGAGCCCCCGGCCCACGTGATTCTGTGCGGGATGGGCGGCTCCGCCATTGCCGGTGACCTGGTGCAGCCTCTTCTGCAGTCCCAGACCGTGCCTCTGGTGGTGTGGCGTGACTACGGTCTGCCCCACTGGGCCGGACCTCGCGACCTGGTGATCTGCGCCAGCTACAGCGGCAACACGGAGGAGACCCTGTCGGGGCTGGCCATGGCCCGTGACCGCGGGTGTCAGCTGACCGGAATCACCTCGGGCGGAAAACTGGCCGCCGCAGCGGCCGACGTTGACCGGCCGTTCCCCCGGGTCGCCCTGCCGGCCGGACTGCCGCCCCGGGCCGCGCTGGGCTATGGGTTGGGGGCGCTCGTCGGCGTGCTGGGCCGTCTGGGCCTGGTGCCCGGTTACCAGGAGGAGGTCGACGCGGCCATCCATGTCCTGACCGCCCACCGGGACAGCCGCCGCCATCCCTGGGGTGAGGGCCCGGCCGACCCTGAATCCGAAAGCCCACTGACCGCGGCCGCCTGTGCGGCGCTGTTGGTCCGGCATCCGGCCGTGATCTACACGGCTGATCCGGAGGTTCACGGCGTGGGCCGTCGCTTCCACGGCCAGCTCAGCGAGAACGCCAAGCGGCCGGCTTTCCTGGCGGCATTGCCGGAAGCCGACCACAACGACCTGGTGGGATGGGCCGGAGCCTCGGACCTGGACCTGGAGCCGGTTCTGTTCCTGTTGAGGGGACCATGTGCCGATGGCCGTCTGCAGCGGCGGGCCGAGGTGACCCGGGATCTTCTGGCCCCGGACATGGTGCAGGTGGTGGAAATCACCGCCCAGGCGCCGACGGTTTTGGCCCGGGTTCTTTCGCTTGTGCAATTTGGTGATTATGTTTCCTGCCATCTGGCACGGGACACCGGGGTGGACCCCGTTCCCGTCACGCGGATCGAGGACCTGAAGCTCGCTCTTGCGAAGGATTTGGATTAAATTGGACCGCTTGCGATGCGGGGTTCACGCCTGAACCCCCGCCAGCGGATATCGACGCCGGACGGACTGGGACTCGCCGGCGCCCCTGCTCAGGAAGGACAACGCCCATGAGTAAAAAGTTCCTGTTCACCAGCGAGTCGGTCACCGAAGGCCATCCGGACAAGGTGTCGGATCAGATTTCCGACGCCGTGGTCGATGCGATCATGACCCAGGATCCGGCCGGTCGGGTGGCCTGTGAAACCATGGTCACCACGGGCATGGCCTGTCTCGCCGGGGAAATCACCACCAGCACCTACGTGGACATCCCCGAGTTGGTGCGGAATACGATCCGGGACATCGGCTACACCAGTTCCGACTACGGCTTCGACGCCGACAGCTGCGCCGTCATCACCGCCATCGACAAGCAGAGTCCCGACATCGCCATGGGTGTGGATCCCGGCGGCGCCGGCGACCAGGGCCTGATGTTCGGCTACGCCTGCCGTGAGACCGACGTGCTCATGCCCCTGCCCATCACCGTGGCGCACCGCATGGCCCAGCAGTTGGCCAAGGTGCGCAAGGACGGCACCCTGAAGTGGGTGCGGCCCGACGGCAAGACCCAGGTGACGTGCCTGTATGAGGACAACAAGCCCGTGAAGATCGACACGGTTGTGTTGTCCACTCAGCATGATCCCGACATCAGCAACGAGGACCTGCGGGCCGCCCTGCAGGCGCACGTCATCGATCCGGTCCTGGCGCGGTTCGATGTCGACCACGCCGGCTATACCAGCCACATCAACCCCACGGGGCGCTTCGTGGTGGGTGGCCCCCAGGGTGACTGCGGCCTGACCGGGCGCAAGATCATCGTCGACACCTACGGCGGCAGCGCCTGTCACGGTGGCGGCGCCTTCAGCGGCAAGGACAGCACCAAGGTGGACCGTTCGGCGGCCTACGCCACTCGGCACCTGGCCCGCAACATCGTGGCCGCCGGGCTGGCCGACCGCTGTCAGGTCCAGGTGGCCTACGCCATCGGTGTGGCCGAGCCGGTTTCCATCAACGTGGAAACCTTCGGCACCGGACAGGTGGACGACGATCAAATCACCCGCGCCATCCGGCAGGTGGTGGACCTCACGCCCAAGGGCATCATCGAGCGGCTGAAGCTGCGCGAACCGGTGTTCAAGGCCACGGCTGCCTACGGCCACTTCGGCCGGGACGACGTGCAGTTCAGCTGGGAGCAGGAGGATCTGGTGGACAGCCTCAAGAAGGCGGTCGGCTAGAAACACGGGTCCGAGGGAAAAGAAAAAGGCGAGGCCGTTCGGCCTCGCCTTTTTTTCGTGATGTGGGTCTGACTCAGGGAGCGTTGACGATGCGCACGAACAGCGTGTCGGAGCGGCTGACGGCCAACGAGGGCAGGGTCACCGTGCACACGGGGTAGTAGTCCCCGATGGCGCCGTAGGCGAAGACGGGGGATCGTCCGTAGAACACGTGGTTCATGGGGCTTTTCATTTCCCACTTGAAGGTCAGGTTCCGGTAGTCGTCGTCCTCGTCGGGGTCGATGCTGCAGGCGTCGGCCAGGACATTGAACTGGATGGGCTCGCCCCGCAGCGCGGTACTGTCGGCCCGGTCGTGGGAGGCCTCGACCGTCATGGTGTCGGGCAGCACGATCACCATCTGGCTGATCGTGGCGACCTGGCCGTCCGGGTCCTTGCCGGTCACCACAACGTTGTATTCCCCGGGCGTGGCATACTCATGGTAGGAAATGGAGGTGTTGGAGTTGACTCCATCCCCGAAATCCCAGGTCATTTCCAGGTTGTTGTTTCCGCCGGTGGCGGGTCCGGTCTCGTTACCGCCGGTGGCGATGGCCAGACCCTCGACCTGCAGGGGAACCACACCGCAGGCGGGGGTGACCGTCAGACGCGTAAAGTAGGGCGTGGATTCATCGTCATTGCAGCCCGTGAGGCCCAGTCCAGAGGCCGACAGGAGCAGCAAAGAAAGCAAAACAGCGCGTTTCATGTGTTCTCAATTCTCCCGGTTGGGTTGGCATGAGAAACCTAAGGCCGAGAAGCCCGGTTTTCGTCCTGCCTGGTCGCATCACGACATAAAGCTAGGACTTAAGCTTCTTTGAGTCCAGTGAAATCACCGGCGGGCCCGCAGGAACATGGCAAAAAACAGCCCCATGAACAGGACGTTGGCCGTCCAGCCGGCCAGCAGGGGCGACAGGGTGCCGTTCTGGCCCAGCGTGCGGCCGAAATTCATGACCAGGTAGTAGCCGAAGCTGACCAGCAGTGTCAGGCCGAACCCACTGGCAATGGTGGTTTTACGGGGGCCGGAGGCCAGGATGATCCCGATCAGGACCACGATGAGATTCACGAAGGGGAAGGCCAGGTTGTACTGGATGTCCACCAGACTGCTGGTGGGATCGCCGCCGCTGAGACGGGTCAGCTCCACATGGCCCTGCAACTGGCGGATGTTCATGTCCTCGCGTCGGACCCGGTTCCGGTAGAAGCTGCGGGGGGAAACCTGGAAATCACCGGCGGTCAGGCGATCGAAGCGGGTGATGATCTCGGTTTCGCCCTCGAAGGTGCGACGCGTGCCGTCCACCAGGGTCCAGACTTCGCCGTCCCACTCGGCGCGGGCGGCGTCCACGCGTTCCATGACCTGGGCGCCGTCCTTGGTCAGGACCGTCAGGTTGGTCAGGATGCCCGTGTTGGGGTCGAATCGGCGGGCGTGGTACATGCGGCCGTCCGGTCCGGTGAGGGCGATGTTGCGGGTGGGACGGATGCGGTCGGCGTTCTTGTGGATTTCCACTTCCCAGACGCGATTGCGGCTGGCGTTGGCCTGGGGCAGGACATACTCGCGCCAGACCAGGCTGAACAGGGTGGCCAGCAGCGCCAGCACCACCAGGGGCCGGGCCACCCGCAACAGGGACCAGCCGGAGGCGAACAGGGCCGTCAGTTCCAGGTAACGGGCCATGCCGCCCAGGGTGAACAGGGTGGCCATGAGCATGGCGATGGGCAGCACCAGGTCGATGATCCAGGCGCCCTTGTAGGTGTAGTAGCGCAGGACCATGGAGGCGGTGGCGTCGTTGTCCACCAGGCTGCCGATGTGGTCCACCAGGTCCAGCAGGATGAACAGCACCAGCGATCCGATGATGGTGTAGCTGAGGTTCTTGATGAAGGAGACCACAAGATGTCGGTGGATGATGGGCATCAGGGGGTCGCTCCGGTCCCGGTGGTGCTGTCGGTTTTGGTCCGGGTCGGGAGGTGGAACAGGGCGCCTTCCCTGACCGTTCGGAAAAAGATGGGAATGCCCACGGCCACCAGGAAGATGTTGGCGCTCCACATGGCCAGCATGGGATCCAGTCGGCCCCGGTCGGCGAACTTCTCGCCGCCCACCAGGAAGAGATAATACAGGGTGTAGATGAGGATGGCCATACTCACGCTCACGCCCTTGCCGCTGCGCGACGCGGTGACCGCCATGGGGACGCCCAGCAGCGCGAAAACCACGCAGGCAAAGGGGATGGCGAATTTCTTGTGAAATTCCACCAGGTATTTGCTTTCCTTGATGTGGTAGCTGGCGGCGATCTTCTGCTGATAGCCGGCCTGATCCCCCGCCCGCTGGACCTTGGTGCGCAGGGCCTTCAACTTCCCGTCGGCCAGCACCCGGATCAAGGGCTCTGCCCCGGGGTTGGCCACTGGACCGACCACGTTGCCCCGCCGCTTCGGGTCCAGCAACTGGTACTGCCAGTTGACGATGTGCTGGCCCAGTTCCGCCACCCGGCCACCCACTTCCACCTGCTGCTCGCGCTCCTTGGCGGCGGCGTCCCACAGGTCCCGCAGGTTCATTTCACGGTCACTGCGCGCCTTGCGGCCGGACGACTTGAAGTCGCGCTCGGCATTGGCGATATACAGGTTGTGCTGACCGAACCGGATGACCTGGAATTTGTCGGGGGCGTCCTTGTCGGGGCGGTCGTGGATCTCCCCGTCGTGCAGTTCGATGAGCAGGCTGTTGTTGCGGTGGTCCGGCACGATGCGGCCCCAGGTGGCCAGGGTGGTGCGGGGGCCCAGGGCGCCCGGCTCTTCCTTCTCGATGATGGTGACGTTGCGGATTTCGCCGGTGAGGTCGTCCTTTTTCTGGACGTAGATGGTCATGTTGTCGTTCAGCTCTGTGAACTGCTGTTCCTGGATTTCCAGCATGGGTTTTTTGCGGTTGATGTCGTAGGCCAGGTTGGCCAGAGTGTGATTCGACTCCGGAAAAACATAGTGGTTATAGGCGGCCAGGGCCGCGGCGATGAACAGGGCGCCCAACAGAAGGGGACGCAGCACGGTCCACAGGCTGATGCCGCAGGATTTCATCGCCGTAATTTCATGATCGCCCGCCAGTTGCCCGATGCCCATGAGGATCGAAATGAGGACGGCCATTGGTACGGATAATGCAAACGTGTGGCCGAGGCTCAGGACCAGAAACTTGGTGGCTACGAGGAACGGAACACCTTTGCTGACAAAGAGATCGACGTACTTGAAGAGAACATCTATCATCAGCAGGAAGGTGATGGTGAACAGACCGAAAAAGAACGGCCCCACGGCTGATTTGATTAAGTGTCTGTAAATGATGTACATAAGGTACTTCAATACCACCGATGGAGTCGTTTGTCACGTGTCAGTCGGTCAAACTTGACCACGGAATTCCCATTTCGCCAAGGCCTGATCTCGGCGGCCTGTTGCGGGTCATCGACCAAATTCGTGCGCCGATGAGCGGAAAGCAACCGGCCAGTTTCTTGGCTGAGTGCTCTTATACGGATGCAGGCTGACCCTTTTCGTGGACGGCGGCCCGCCGGGCCGGCCCCCAAAACCCAGGAACCGGTGCCCAAAGGAGTGACGGGATTGCAGCGTCGAGTCAGCAGCCGATCCGGTGTGACCCGTCCGTGTGACGGGGTCCGTGTCTCCCGCTGCCGACGTCCGTCCCTGTCCGGCCTGGCCCTGGTCGGACTCATGATCCTGCTGCTGAGCCCGCTGATCCCATCGCCCGCGGCCGCCGATCCCGATTTCCCGGGCCCGATTCTCTATGGCCTGGATCCCCTGCTGCGCTCCACCGACGATCCGCGCCTGCTGGGCGTGGACCGTCTGATCCTCCGCCAGCGGCTGCTCCAGATGGGGCTGGACCCCCTGAAGGAAAACGGTCGGGCACCGGATATCCGGGACAACCTGAGGCGCCTGTGGATCGAGAGCGCCAACGTGGATCTGGTCCGCCTGGAGCGGGTGGTGGAATACAACGGCCCGCTCGGGATGATGACCGTTCTGGAATACCCCAAATTCTTCTATCTGTTCCCGTCGCCGGAAGTCCTGCCCGGCGGGGTGACCTACTACCCGCCGCGGCCGGTCACCGATTCGGTGGTGCGGGTCTTCCTGGACGACCTGGAAACCGGCTCGGCCCGCAAGCGCGCCGTGGACCGCGCGGCCGTGCGGAACAAGAAGCTGGACGTGGCCGGTGGCGGGATGATCGCCGGCCAGGACGACGGCCTGATCAACCTGACCATCCCCATCAAGCTGCCGCGCACCCTGGAGAAGATCATCGGTCGCGGCGAGAAGACCAAGATCAAGATCAGCGGGCGCGAGCACATTTCCATCAGCGGCGAGAGCACGGTGGTCAATCCCTTCACGCCCACCGAGCGGATCACCAGCCAGTCGCTCTTTCCCACCCTGGACATGACCCAGGAACTGCAGGTCAACCTGTCCGGGACCATCGGTGAGAAGATCATCATCGAGGTGGATCACAACAGCGCGGCCATCGGCCCGGACGGAACCAAGATCAAACTCATGTACCAGGGGCTGGAAGACGAGATCATCCAGACCATTGAAACCGGTGACGTGGGGCTCACGCTGCCCAACAGCCAGCTGCTGGGCTACAGCTCCAACAAGAGCGGGCTGTTCGGCATCAAGGTCACCGGCCAGGCGGGCCGGGCCGACTTCACGGTGGTGGCCAGCAAGCAGAAGGCCGAGTCGTCGTCCAAGAGTTTCAACAGCACCGGCGGTCAGGTGGAGGACAACGTCATCATGTCCAATGCCTACCTGAACAACCGGTTCTTCCGGCTGGACCTGAAACGGAATGATTTCCTGTACCCGCTTTATGATGAGCCCGGACGGCCGGACGGCTACAAGATCGACCTGAATTCCATCGTGGTGTACAAGGCCATGCCGCCGGGAACCTCCACTGATCAGGACATCAGCAACGTGGCCGTCTACCGGGACACCACCGGCGTGTTCTGGAACCCCGGGCTGGGGGTACCGCCGGCTGATTTCAGCTCCGACTATTACCACAGCTTCCGCTGGCGGGAGCAGAACTTCGACCTGATGTACGACGTGGACAACAACCTGGTGGCCATCGATATGCGCCAGCAGATGGCGGCGGAGGACTACCTGGCTGTGATCTACGACCTGGTCGACGGCCTGGGCAATGTCATCAAAGTGGGCGACCGGCCCGGCCGGGACCCGTCCCAGCAGGTGCTGCCGGGGGAAGAGGGACAGCTGTACCGGCGCATGAAACTCCTGAAGGCGCCGGCCAACAACCAGGATGAATTCACCTTCTACTATGTGCTCCGGAACATCTATTCCCTGGGCGGGGCCGGCATCGACGAGACCACGTTCGAGCTCCGTATCGAAAACATGATTCCCGGGAACCAGACCCCCGACCAGGATGAAAACGGTCTCCAGTACATCCGGGTTTTCGGCCTGGACAGTGCGGACCCATCCGGCCAGGGAGGGCCGGACGGGATCGTGGATATGAACGACCGGACCATCTTCGACCTGGACCGGGGCCTGCTGAAATTCCCCCTCGATTTTCCGACCCCGTTCTTTTCCGAGAAGGAGGTCTACGCCGGATACGCCCAGGTTGATCCGGACTCCTTCCTCTGGGACGACACGGCCCTGCAGAATGGCCAGA
>Ga0209692_10001748_pt1 | contig 27522 bp, 23 predicted proteins | sample tdDd472_FD_187129 | JGI IMG/M metagenome (GOLD analysis project Ga0209692, IMG submission 187129) | Marine sediment microbial communities from the Atlantic coast under amendment with organic carbon and nitrate - tdDd47.2 (SPAdes)... | ecosystem: Environmental > Aquatic > Marine > Coastal >... | reverse complement strand
GCTCATCTGGATAGAGCATCGGCCTTCTAAGCCGAGGGTAGCAGGTTCGATAAAATTGTCTGGAACAATTTTAAACAGGGTGATGTTTTTTATCACCCTGGCCCGAAGGGCGAAGGGCAGGACGCCCGGAGTAATCCTGCCCTGGCAGGACGGACAGGTTACTAATCTGCGCCTGTAGCTCATCTGGATAGAGCATCGGCCTTCTAAGCCGAGGGTAGCAGGTTCGAGTCCTGCCAGGCGCGCCATATTCATGTTTTGATTCTAGCGTTTCAGGACAACAGCACCGAATTATGGTGGGTGTAGCTCAGTTGGTAGAGCCCCGGATTGTGATTCCGGTCGTCGAGGGTTCAAGTCCCTTCATCCACCCCATTTTCATATTTGCGTTTCATCTCTGTAGTTTAAAGCCGGCTCTTTAGTCGGCTTTTTTATATGCGGCGCACAAACTCGTCAGACTGCCGATGCTTCATTTAAAAAGAAAACGCAAATGAACGCTAACAACGCGAATAGACGCAATCAAAGCCTTATATAAGCTTTGGTGTTTATTTGCGATGAGGTGCATGGATGCGCAGAGCTGTTATTTATTCCGCACATCCTGTGCTCCACCCTTCGGGCCGTGCATGCGCACGTTCAAGTGCTCCTGCACTTTAGTGTGTTGTTCCCGTTATTTTTAGGTCGTTGGGGGGGGTACCCATGTAGATAGTGTCGTAGGTTGGGGTGAGGTACGAACCCCAACATAAATCGACACCGGGTGTAACCGTTGGGGTTCCTGCGTCACCCCAACCTACAGGAATCCATGCCTCCCGTGAAATACCGCACATCCTGTGCATAAAAAAAGCCTCGCATTGCTGCGAGGCTTTCTGGAATCTGGCTCCCCGACCTGGACTCGAACCAGGGACAAACGGATTAACAGTCCGTTGCTCTACCAACTGAGCTATCAGGGAATGGTGTCGAAAACTCTGTGTTTCGAGGGGCGCTATATTACTTATTCGCCCCCCCCTGGTCAACTAGTTTAGCCTACAAAATTTCTAATTCTTTCAAGGGCTTTCTGCAGACTTTCCATATCGGTGGCAAAAGAGATACGCATATGCCCCGGACTGCCGAAAGCCGAACCGGGCACCAGTGCTACCTCGGCTTCTTCGAGAATTTTTGAGGCCAGGGTGACATCGTCGGCAATGTTCATTTTTTTCATCACCCGGCTGAAGTCGGGGAAGATATAGAAGGTGCCATCACTGGCAATGCAGTCAACACCGTCGATTTTGTTCAGTTCTGCGAGTACAAAATCATGGCGTTGTTTAAAGGCGGTGTTCATTTCCGCGAGGCGGGACTGATCACCTTCCAATGCCGCCTGTGCCGCCACCTGTGAAATCGAGGTGGGGTTGGAGGTGCTCTGGGACTGGATTTTTTTCATCCCCTTGATCAGGTCAGCGGGGCCGGCTGCATAGCCGATGCGCCAGCCGGTCATGGCATAGGCTTTGGATACGCCGTTTAGCACCACGCTGCGCTCATACAGCTCGGGGCAGGCATTGACGATATTGCAGAAGGGTTCGTCGGTCCACAGAATCTTTTCATACATGTCATCGGTGGCGACCACGACATTGGGGTAGTCCAGCAGCACTTCGCCCAGTGCGCGCAGCTCTGCCATGGTGTATGACTTGCCCGATGGATTAGATGGGCTGTTAATCACAAATAGACGGGTTTTATCGGTGAGGGCGTCTTTCAGTTGTTGTGGGGTAATTTTAAAGCCCTGGGACTGATCACCCTGTACAATCACCGGCTCTGCATCTGCCAGCAGCACCATATCCGGGTAGGATACCCAGTAGGGTGCAGGGATAATTACCTCGTCACCGGGGTTTAACAGCGCCTGTGCCATATTGAAGAAGCTCTGTTTACCGCCGCAGGACACCAGAATTTGCTCGGCTTCGTAGCTCAGGCCGTTATCCTGCTTAAACTTGTTTATAATGGCCTGCTTGAGACTGGGCATGCCGTCAACCGCAGTATATTTTGTCTGGTTGTCATGAATCGCATCAATTGCTGCCTGTTTGACGTGATCAGGGGTGGGAAAGTCGGGTTCTCCCGCAGCAAGACCAACCACGTCGCGGCCGGCAGCTCTGAGTTGCTGGGCCAGTGCAGTCACGGCGAGTGTTGGTGAGGGTTTTACTTTCTGTATGCGGTTGGATGCTTGAGTGCCCAAAGCGGTTGTCCTATCAGGTTATTCTGTAAATTCTCTTAACATATAGAGATGCCAGCGTGAGTATAATCAATCAGGGCAGGGCTTGTCCTCTACAAAGCGGAAGAAATTGAAACAAATTTTATTTTAAAGTATGTCGAAACAATTTGAAATTAATACAGATAAGCAACCGGCGGGTGATCAGCCCGGCGCGATAACAACCCTGGTGGGCGGGCTGGGCGATGGCCTGTTGAACCAGACCCTGCTGGGTGTGACTGGTTCAGGCAAGACCTTTACCATCGCCAATGTGATTCAGCAGACGCAGCGCCCGGCGATGATTCTCGCACCGAACAAGACCCTCGCCGCACAGCTGTATGGTGAAATGAAAGAACTTTTCCCCAATAACTCGGTGGAATATTTTGTTTCCTACTACGATTATTACCAGCCGGAAGCCTATGTGGTGGCCAGTGACACCTTTATAGACAAGGATGCCTCGGTCAACGAGCACATTGAGCAGATGCGACTGTCAGCGACCAAGGCGATGCTGGAGCGGGAAGACACCATTATCGTTGCCACCGTGTCCTCAATCTATGGTCTGGGTGACCCCGAGTCCTATCTGAAAATGATGTTGCACCTGGTAAAGGGCGACATGATCAACCAGCGGGATATTCTGCGCCGTCTGGCGGAGATGCAGTACACCCGCAATGACATCGAGCTGGCCCGTGGCTGTTACCGGGTGCGCGGTGATGTGATTGATATTCATCCGGCGGAATCCGATTATGAAGCGGTACGGGTTGAACTGTTCGACGATGAAGTGGAGCAGTTGAGTTATTTCGACCCGCTAACCGGCGAAGTCCTGCGCAAGGTATCTCGCTTGACTATTTACCCGAAAACCCATTATGTGACCCCGCGGCATGTAATCGAGGAGGCAGTCGAGCAGATTAAAGTCGAATTGAAAGAGCGACTCGCCGAGTTACGCGACAATAACCGCCTGGTGGAAGCACAACGCCTGGAAGAGCGCACCATGTACGACCTGGAAATGATGCGTGAGCTGGGTTACTGCAATGGCATTGAAAACTATTCCCGTTACCTGTCCGGGCGCAAGCCCGGCGAGCCGCCACCCTGTCTGTATGACTATCTTCCCGACAATGCGCTGCTGATTATTGATGAAAGCCATGTCACCGTGCCGCAACTCGGTGGCATGTATAAAGGCGATCGCTCGCGCAAGGAAAACCTGGTGAACTACGGTTTCCGCCTTCCTTCGGCGCTGGATAACCGCCCTTTGCGCTTCGATGAATTCGAAGCGATGCGCCCGCAGACCATCTATGTCTCGGCCACGCCCGGCCCCTATGAGCTGGAACATTCGGACCAGATTGCCGAACAGGTGGTTCGCCCCACCGGTCTGGTGGACCCTGAAGTGGAAATTCGTCCGGTGGGTAGCCAGGTGGATGATGTGTTATCGGAAATCAACCTGCGCGCTGCAAAAAACGAGCGGGTGCTGATTACTACGCTGACCAAACGTATGTCGGAAGACCTCACCGATTACCTCACCGAACACGGGGTGAAAGTGCGCTACCTGCATTCAGATATCGATACCGTGGAGCGCATGGAAATTATTCGTGACCTGCGCCTGGGTGAATTCGATGTACTGGTGGGCATTAACCTGTTGCGCGAAGGGCTGGATATGCCGGAGGTTTCGCTGGTGGCGATACTGGATGCCGACAAGGAAGGTTTTCTGCGTTCCGATCGTTCACTGATCCAGACCATCGGCCGTGCCGCACGGAACCTGAATGGTCATGCCATTCTCTACGCCGACAAAATCACCGGCTCCATGCAACGTGCGCTGGATGAAACCCGCCGCCGTCGTGAAAAGCAGTTGCAATACAATATCGAACACAATATCACGCCCATTGGCATTAAAAAGGCGATTCACGACATTATGGGTGTCGGCTACGAGCAGAAACATTTACAGGAATCGCTACGTGTAGCAGAGGCACAGGCGGAATACGCACATATGTCGGTCAAGCAGATTAGCCAGCAGATGGATAAACTGGAAAAACAGATGTTTAAACATGCGCAGGATCTGGAGTTTGAGGAAGCCGCCGCCATTCGCGATAAAATTGATCAGCTGAAGAAACTATCACTCGAAATATGATACGTCTGATTGCGCAAAGTATTATCGAGCTGTTTCTAAAGCTGTTTGATTTTTTATCAAATAAACGCATTAATAAACTGGGTGAAAAAACCGTCACTCACGCGCTTGATCCAGTGCAGTTTTCACAACAGGACAACCCACTTAATCAGCTGACAAGAAAGCACCCGGGAAAGTCCGGCTTCTATCTGCTGGGTAATAATATCGATGCCTTCCTGGCGCGCTGCAATTTAATTGAACAGGCGCACCACACACTGGACCTGCAATATTATTCGTTTCATGGTGATACCAGTGGCCAGTTAATTGCACAGGCACTGGTGAAGGCCGCAGACCGAGGTGTGCGGGTGCGCCTGTTGCTGGATGATATTGATACCCTGGGCGTGGACGAAGGTATCAGTTTGCTGAACGCCCATCCGGATATTGAAATTCGCATATTCAATCCGTTTGTGTTTCGTGGCCTGCTGCGTTACTTCGAATTTATAGTTGACCTGGCGCGCGTCGGTCGGCGTATGCACAACAAGGCGATGATTGCCGATAATGCACAGGCCATTGTTGGTGGTCGCAATATCAGTGATATCTATTTTTCCGCGGATCCGGAGTTGCTGTTTCTGGATGTTGATCTGCTCACCATTGGTGAAATCGTCGCCAAAGTGTCAAACAGTTTTGATGAATACTGGAACAGTGACTGGGCGGTGCCGGTTGATGAACTGTACGCTCGACCCAAGCGGGCGTATGCGCTTAAACGTATCAAACTGATGCTGCAGAAATTCGAGCAACAGGTCGGCCAGATTGATTATCTGAAAACCTTGCAGCTATCGCAGTTTAAATACGATGAATTACAGCCGGAAAACCTGCGTTTTGTCTGGGCAGATGCCGAGCTGGTGTATGACCTTCCGGATAAAATTACTCGTCAGCAGCGTGTGCAGAAAACAGCAGGCAGGGCAGAAAAGTATACGTCATTGCACGAACTTCTTGCGCTGGCAGAAAATCATCTAACCATCGTGTCACCCTATTTTGTACCCGGTGAAGAAGGCATGCGCTGGATGAAAGCGCTGATTGATAAGGGCGTCAAGATTCATGTTTATACCAATTCACTGGCCGCCACCGATGTGGTCGCGGTGCATGCCGGCTACCGTCAGTATCGTATGCAATTGCTTGAATTGGGGGTTCGACTGTATGAATTAAAACCCTCGGCCTATGTGCGGGAACGGCGTCATTTTAAAATCCTTAAACCCGACAGCCGCACCAGTCTGCATGCCAAAACTTATGTGCTGGATCATAGCAAGGTATTTATCGGTTCCGCTAATCTTGATCCGCGCTCGTCAGAACTGAATACCGAGATGGGCCTGCTGATTGATAACGAGCAGATTTCTGATCAGTTTTTACATATGTTTTCCGGTATATCATCCGGCGAAAACAGCTACCAGTTGTTGCTGGACGATGCACCGGCGCCGCATACCGGCATTGTCTGGCGCTGTCAGCAGGATGGGGTGGCCTATCATTATACCGAGGAGCCTGAGGCCGGTTTATCGCGGCGTTTCAAAGCGTTTTTCTATGGCCTGTTGCCGATTGAAAGTTTGCTCTAGTGCGCGCCTGAATTTTTTATCAACAGCGTATATTAGATTACACAGCACAATTGCAGGTGATGCTTCAGCCTTCATTATTGGCGTAGGCATAATCCCAGGCAACACCGGTTAGCTGTTGCAGTTTCTCCAGAAACTGATCAGTCGGCACTGCTTCATGTGGATAGATATTGGCAATGCTGAAACCACAACGCCCAAAGCCGCATTCATGTTTCCAGTTAAGCTGCGCATATTCGGTTTCCCTGCCGCATTTATCACACCGGCATAGCGCGCCTGGCTGCTGCCAGTCGCTGATTTTCCAGTCCGCGATACGTTTGCGGCAATGCGGACATTTGGGGTGGCATTGGCGGGTATAGCCGAGGCACTGTGCTTTACCAGTCGTCTCTATAAGAGAGATAAAGCAGTGGCTGTCGTCTGTATCTGGGGCGTCCGGCTGCAGGCTGATACTGGGTGAGCAGCCAAGAAAGGTGATCAGCGAGATAAAACTGTCACCCGGCAGGTAGTGGTTTTCCCGGTAGGCCGGCAGTGTAATCAACTCAAGCCGGGTCAGTTGTTGCAACAGTTGTGTCGCATCAATGCACTGTGTGGAATCCTGCGGGGTAAATATGAGTCTCGAAGTCGGCATAATCTCTGCGCTGAATCAAAGCGTTGATTATAGTATGCTGAAGCTGTCTTGATAAACAGCGTATGCGTTAGTCAGTTTTAAAATGCAATCACCTTACAACAGATAAAATGCCATGAATTTATTTGATTTCAATATTGCCCGTTTACCCCGCATTATTTTCGCCAGGCAGTCGATCCAGCAGGTGCCTTGCCTGTGCGCGGCTTATGGCACACGCATACTGCTGGTGACCGGTGCTCGTTCGTTCGTTAACAGCGCCGCCTATAGCGAGCTGATGGCGAGTGCAGGGCAACTGGGGCTTTCCATTGAAACCTGTCATATCCCCGGCGAGCCATCACCCCAGCTGGTCGATCAACTGGTACGTGAGTATCGAGAGTTTTATGCCGATGTGGTGCTGGGTATTGGTGGCGGCAGTGCGCTGGATGCGGCCAAGGCCATTGCCGGCCTGTTGCGCCTGCAGCAATCGGTAATGGATTTTCTGGAAGGCGTGGGGCCGGAGTTACCCTATATGGGGCCAGCTGTGCCGTTTATAGCAGTACCGACCACTGCGGGAACTGGTTCAGAAGCCACCAAAAACGCAGTGCTCAGTGTGCAGGGCAGGGACGGCTTTAAAAAATCGTTTCGCGATGATCGGCTGGTGGCTGAATACGCGGTGATTGATCCCGCGTTGCTGGCGACCTGTCCGGCGTCGGTGATTGCCGCGAATGGTATGGATGCACTGACCCAGTTGATCGAGGCCTATGTATCGACACGCGCCAATCAAATGACCGATGCACTGGCTCTGAGTGGCATCCGTGCCCTGCGTGACAGCCTGCCTGCACTGTATGCCGATGCCAGTGACCCTGATGCGCAGCAGAAAATGGCCTATGCCTCGCTGATGTCGGGTATCTGCCTGGCGCAGACCGGGCTGGGTTCGGTGCATGGCCTGGCGTCGCCACTGGGGGCGTTTTTCCCGATTCCCCATGGTGTGGTTTGCGGCACCCTGGTGGCAGAGGCAACGCAGATGAATATTGAGCTGATGCTGGCCCGTGAGCCGCTGAATCCGGCGCTGGATAAATATGCTGTGCTGGGGGATGTGTTGCTGGACAGCCAGTATGCGAACCGGCATGAAGCCCGTGAGCAGTTGTATCAGCAATTGAATGAATGGACACAGCAGTTACAGTTACCACGGCTGGCCAGTTTCGGCGTGAATGAAAAAGACCTTTCTCATATTGTGGCAAATAGCCGTGGCAGCAGTATGAAAACCAATCCGATTGTGATGAGTGATGAGGAAATCAGCCAGTTATTGATGCACCGGCTGTAAGTTTGCGTATAATAGCGCCCGCATGTTACGGGCGGCAGGTAACCGGAACATGTTTTTACCATTGTCGCTAATGGTTCCCGCTCTGCGGCCGATAAATTCCTCACAGCCTGTGCTATAAAAATGATATATCGCTTTATACCGCCCCCCGGTAGTCACAAGGTAGTCACGGGTCACAAACAGTTAGCCAGTGTTGCGTATTCTGGTTACGGACAGTGGAGTTATCATGCTTAAAAATTTCAATATACGAACCATCCTGGTACTGGGGTTCTCCCTGGTATTATTGCTGGTCACCCTGATTAATATTCCATTAGCAATCAATAGTGTGACCTCGGTGGTTGAACAGGCTGAAGAGCGCGAGCTTAAGAAGCTGTTTGAAAGCGCCACGGTTGAACTGGAATCGGAAGGTCGACTGGCCAATGCACTGTCATCCATTGTTGCGAATATTGATTACTTCAGTCGGCTGTTTGCCGAGGGTGAACGGGAACAGCTGGCCAATGAACTGGTGCCCACCTTCAAGGTGATTAAAGACCAGTTCCATGCGCGCCAGTTCCAGTACCACACGCCACCGGCTACTTCTTTTTTGCGCCTGCATAAACCAGAGAAGTTTGGTGATGACCTGTCGTCATTTCGCCAGACAGTGGTGGAAACCAATCAGCTAAAGAAAAATATCATGGGGCTGGAACGGGGTGTCGCCGGCCTGGGTGTGCGTGGTATCTCGCCGGTTTTTTCCAATGGTCAGCACATCGGCTCAGTTGAATTTGGCATGTCATTTGGCCAGCCGTTTTTTGAAAACTTCAAACAGAAATACGATGTTGATATTTCGCTGTATATAAAAGATGGCGGTGGCTTCAAGAAATTCGCCTCCACATTGAGTGGTGAGTCGTTGCTCAGTACCTCGGAATTAAACAATGCACTGGGCACGCCGGTGATTTCACAGTATGACGGCGATGATCAGCAGTTGGCAGTGTATGCCTATCGGGTGAATGATTTCAATGGCAATGCGGTAGGTGTAATGGAAATCGGTATGGACCGCAGCCATTATGTGGCCGCGATCAACAGCGCACGTAATACCGCCATTCTGGTCGGTATTGCGACACTGATCCTGGGTATGCTGATTGCAGTCTTTATTGCACGCCAGATTGTGGTGCCATTAAAGCGTGCGGTGGATGCAATGAATGAAATCGCCGAAGGTGATGGTGATTTGACCCAGCGCCTGGATGAATCCGGCAATAATGAAATCAGCCGACTGGCCCATGCCTTTAACAACTTTGCAGAAAAGGTACGGGGCATGGTGAGCCAGGTGTATGGTTCGACCACGCAACTGGCGTCAGCCGCGGAAGAAATGTCGCTGGTTATGGAAGAAACCAAGCGCGATACCCTGCAGCAACAGTCTGAAACCAGCCAGGTGGTCACCGCGATGAATGAAATGACCGCCACTGTGCAGGAAGTAGCAAGGCATGCAACCGAAGCTGCTTCGGCGGCCAGCAAGGCAGATCATGCATCGGTGGAAGGTAAAAAAGTCGTACTCAGCACCATGAACGCTATTGAATCACTGTCATCGGAAGTTCATTCCGCCGCCAATGTGATTAGTCAGCTGGAAAAAGACAGTGAAAATATCGGTACGGTACTGGATGTGATCAAGGGCATTGCCGAGCAGACTAACCTGCTGGCACTGAACGCGGCGATTGAAGCGGCGCGCGCCGGTGAACAGGGCCGTGGTTTTGCCGTGGTCGCGGATGAAGTGCGCACCCTGGCCAGCCGAACCCAGCAGTCGACCCAGGAAATTCAGAGCATGATTGAAAACCTGCAGGTGGGTGCACAGAGTGCAGTTAAGGTGATGGATGAAAGTCGTGCCAAGGCCGAGGACAGTGTCTCACGTGCGGCAAAAGCCGGCGGTTCTCTGGAAGAAATTACCCATTCGGTATCGCTGATTAATGATATGAACACACAGATTGCAACCGCAGCAGAAGAACAGAGCGCGGTGGCAGAAGAAATCAACCGCAATATTGTGAATATCAGTGAGATTGTTGACCGTACTGCGGAAGGCGCAAACCAGACATCGATTGCCAGTGAAGAGCTGGCCAGCCTGGCGGCGCAGCTGCAACAGCTGGTTAATCAGTTCAAGGTTTAACAGGGCTTAATAAGCGCGGTATAAGTACCGCGCTATAAAAACAGCCGGCACGTCAAGTGTGTTCCTGCTGTGCTCATTGAAAACCGCTTAAATAAAAATGCCTTTTGCCTGAACAGGTAAAGGGCATTTTTTATTTGTGGCAGCAGGCAACGTGCAGAGGGCCACGTGCAGCGGGTCTCTGTGCAGCAACGCTTATAAAACCGGTGGCAGTATCCGAAAAGCATCGTGCACCTGCTGATCTTCCCTGATTTCATTCAGTGTCAGCTGGTAGTCGAGCAGGTCGTAATAGCGGCGGATATTGGTGACATACTTGACCGGTTCCCAGCCACGGGCATAGCCGCTGCTGGTGTTCTTGTACCATTTCTTGCGCGCAAGTAGTGGCAGCACATCCTGCAGATCTGACCATTTGTGCGGGTCTTTGCCCAGCTCGATGGCAATTTTCTGTGCGTCCAGCACATGATAATAACCCACATTATATGAAGCCATGGCCAGCCAGGTTCGGTCCGGTTCCTTAATCTCTTCCGGGAAGCGGCGGCGTATCTGATCCAGGTATTTGGCACCGCCAAAGATACTGCTTTTCGGATCCAGGCGGTTTTTAATCCCCAGGTGGCCGGCGGTTTGCAGGGTCAGCATCATAATGCCGCGCACCCCGGTGGGTGACACCGCGCGGGGATTCCAGTGTGATTCCTGGTAGCCCATCGCGGCCAGCAGTTTCCAGTCGAGGTCGTATTTTTCCGCCGCTTCCTTGTACCAGTCGATGTACTTGTTGAGGCGTGTGCTGATATGGCGGATATACAGCCGGTTGCCCACATAGTCGAATTTGCTCACATGGCCGTAATGACGTTCAACCAGGTGGGTGATTTCGCCGTTGTTTAAATTGCGCCAGAAAAAACTCATGGCCTTGTCATACAGGCTGCGATCTTTGGTTTTGGGGAAGGCCCAGGCGAGTTTTTTCGGTTCGGATATATCAAATGCCACCCGCAGGCTGAGCAGAAAACGCTGGTTGAGTTGCAGCTCATTCGAGTCGACGATGGTGTAATCGATTAACTGGTTTTCCACCAGCTGCAGCAGTTGCTCGCTTTCCATGGCGCTCTGTGTAGTCCAGCTCAGCTCTGGGTGTTCCTGTTGCAAGGCTTTCAGGCTTTCCACGTGGCTGGAGCCTTCTATCACCTCAAGAATGCCGTCATCAAGGTCGGATATTTCCCGGGGGCGATAGGAACGGTAGTTGTAGATTAACTGTTCAGTAATGTCCATATAACTGGCAGTGAAGCGTACATCCTGTTTGCGCGCTTCGGTAATGGTTAAACCGGCAGCGGCAAAATGGGCATCACCGGACTTCAGCAGCCTGAAAATATCGCTGATTTTATCGGCGGTGATGACGCGTAATTTTACCCCGAGTGAATCGGCAAACCGTTGTGCCAGGTCGTATTCGAAGCCGGTATAGCCGTTGGGGCCTTCATAATAGGTGGTGGAGCTGTTGCGCGTTACCATCACCAGCTCGTTATCTTTAATGACCTGGTTTAGCAGGTTGGGGGTGAACAGCAGCGGAACCACTTTAAACAGCATCAGCAACAGGCTGACCAGTAATATCAGTGCGATTGCCATCAGGCGGCAACGCGGGCTGTGCAGGGGATTATCCATCTAGAAACATCTCAGCATGGGCGTTAGGCAATTATGACTGGCATCACCACAATTAGTGCCCGGTAACCTTATTTATAGCTCAAAACTGGCCCAGATGGGACAGTGATCTGACGGCTTGTCCATGGCGCGGATCTCGTAGTCAATGCCGCTGTCGGTGCAGCGCTCGATCAGGGGTTTACTGGCCAGAATCAGGTCAATGCGCAGGCCGCGTCTGGGCTCGCGTTCGAAGCCCTTGCTGCGGTAATCAAACCAGCTGAAACGGTCATCGGTGTCCGGGTTAAGGTGGCGGTAAGTGTCGTACAAACCCCAGTCGTAGAGTTTCTGTATCCATTCACGCTCTTCCGGCAGGAAGCTGCATTTGCCACTGCGCAGCCAGCGTTTTTTATTGTCTTCACCAATGCCGATATCCAGATCCAGTGGCGCGATATTCATATCGCCCATCAGTATCAGCTGCTCATCCTGCCTGTAGTTGCTGCTGATAAAATGGCTGACATCTTCATAGAACTTGCGCTTGGCCGGGAACTTAACCGGGTGCGTATTGCTCTCACCCTGTGGAAAGTATCCGTTCATAATGGTGATATTTTCGCCATTGAATTCAAAGCTGGCGGAAATAAAACGGCGCTGTGCTTCCGCCTCGTCACCGGGGAAACCCTTGTGTATGCTAAGCGGGGCTTTTTTATACAGCAGGGCCACACCATAGTGGGTTTTCTGCCCGTAAAATGCCGCCTCATAACCCAGTGCGCGCATCGCCTCAAGCGGAAAATTCTCATCCTGTACCTTGGTTTCCTGGATGCCGATGACATCGGGATTGTGGCGTTGAATCATTGCCTCAAGCTGGTGCTGACGCATACGGATACTGTTGGTATTAAAGGAAATAACTTTCATAGGAAGGGTCTACCGGCCGGGCTGTGAGTGCAAAATTAACAAGCTAAAACAGGCCGCATACCCTATCATTGTTTTAAATTCTTGTCTTGTCGGGAAAGGCTATGTTGACTATCACCCCTGTTCCAGCGCTTTCTGATAATTATGTGTGGATATTACAACGGGATTCACTGCCCCAGGCGGTGATTATCGATCCCACGGTCGCCGCGCCGGTACTGGACGCTATCCAGTCACGGCAACTCGAGCCCGTCGCCATTCTAATTACCCATCAGCACTATGATCACACCGGTGGTGTGGCGGATATCCTTGAACACTATCCCTATCTGTCGGTGATTGGCCCGGCCATAGCGCCATCGAAACAGGCGTTGCCGATTGACCTGCCGATCCCGCGCCTGATCACCTTTACCGTGGGCGAGGGTGACGTAGTGTATATCCCCGGTACCGATTTCAAGTTCGAGGTGATCGCGATTCCCGGCCATACGCTGGATCATCTGGCCTACCTGATTGAGGATGCCGTCTTTGTCGGCGATACCCTGTTTGCCGCGGGTTGTGGCCGGTTGTTCAGCGGTACGCCGCAGATGATGAGTGACTCTCTGCAGCGCCTGGCGCGTCTGCCCGCGGACACCCGCCTGTATTGTGCCCATGAATACACCCTGGACAACCTGGGCTTTGCCAAGTGGGTGGAACCGGACAACCCCGATGTGCTGCAGCGTGATGAGGTCGTGATGCAGCAGCAGGAAAACGGCGAGGTGACCCTGCCCACCACGGTGGCGCTGGAACGGGCGACCAATCCATTTGTGCGCATACACCAGCAAACGGTGAAGCAGGCGGCAGAGGACTTTGCCGGTAAACCCCTGCAGCATGACTGGGAGATTTTTGCCGCGCTGCGCGAGTGGAAGGACAGTAAATACGATTAAATAGCAGTATATTTAACGAGCCCGCAAACAACAACGCCCGGTTATACCGGGCGTTGTTGTTTACAGCTAAAGCGAATCGGGATTAGTTATCCAGGCTCTGGTAGTAGCTGATCAGGATCTCAGCCACCTCGGGGCGCGAGAATTCCTTCGGTGGGGCAATGCCCTGACCCAGCATTTCACGTACCTTGGTGCCGGAGAGCAGCACGAAGTCTTCCTTCTGGTGATCCGGCGCTTCGCGCATCATTACCACCTTGTCCAGTTTCTTCGAGTAGGCAGTGTGGTCGGCCTCGAAAATCTCGATTTCCAGGGCACCCTTGGGTACTTCGTTGTGGAAGATGGTCTGCGCATCAAATGCACCGTAGTGATCACCCACACCTGCATGGTCACGGCCGATAATAAAGTGGGTGGCACCCATGTTCTGGCGGAACAGCGCGTGCAGTACCGCCTCACGGGGGCCAGCATACAGCATGTCGAAACCGTAGCCGGTTACCATCGCGCTGTTCTCGGGGAAGTACAGTTCAACCATCTTGCGAATCGCCGCATCACGTACCGGTGCGGGAATATCGCCTGGCTTGAGTTTGCCCAGCAGCATGTGAATCACCAGGCCGTCGCAGTTCAGGCGTTCCATCGCCATGTGGCACAGCTCTTCGTGGGCCAGGTGCATCGGGTTACGGGTCTGGAAGGCGACCACGCGCTTCCAGCCGCGCTCGGCGATTTCATTGCGAATTTCTACCGCAGTGCGGAAGGTGTCAGGGAATTCAGTCTGGAAGTAGGAGAAATTCAGTACCTTGATCGGGCCCGACAGGCATACCTTGCCCTGTGAGTTAAAGGCATCCACGCCTGGGTGATCTTCACCGTCTCTGGGTGCGTAGATTTTCTGCGTCATCAGCGCCATGTCATCGTCGGAGAATTCTTCAACCGCTTCAACATCCATCACCGCCAGTACAGGGTGGCCTTCCACATTGGGATCTTTCAGTGCAATGCGCGCGCCGGGCTGGATATTGCCCGCGTTTTCCACCAGGTTTAATACCGGTACTGGAAAGAACACGCCCGATGAAGTTTTCATCTCTTTGGCAACCGACAGTGCGTCCGCCTTGTTCATATAACCGGTGAGCGGGTTAAAGTAACCGCCGCCCAGCATTACCGCATTGGCGGCGGTGGCGGAGCTGACAAGAATGGAGGGCAGGTTTTCCGCTTCCTTTTGCAGGGCTTCGTTTTCCGCCGAGTCATAAACAAAAAGTGGATTCAGTGTGTCTGAACCGTGTGGTTTTATCATTGTAATGTCCTCCACCAGGTGATTTCCCGGATCATTATTTTTAAAATATTCTGCCCCGACAGTGGCTGGGCCATGTGGCTTCAGCCAGCAATAATGCTCGGCTGGGCGCAGCTTAGCATGCACTGTCCGCTGAAAAAATGTCACACCATCATAAAGGGGATTGGCGGCTTGGCTAATTCATATACTTAAGGGAAGTATGAGTTTTTTTTATCAGTTTATTTAATGAAGACCTGTAAAAGTATTTAATAAAATAGCTGTTTACTTATGTTTGTATGTAAGCCAGCTAGATAATACTGCCAGATCGGTGATTCACATAAATTACCCGGATTAGCCAGACTATCCCGCATGCTGACCATGCGAGATAGACCACAGAGCATCAGCAATCAGTCTGAAAATTTTGCAGATGGTTAACGAGCTCCCTAGAAACGGAAGTCGTAACCAAACTGCACAATATAGGAATCCAGATCCGGCGTCAGATCATAATTGGCCTGGTCGCCAATCGGCGTCGCCACTTCATTTTGCGTCTGGCTGATCAGCTCGGCACGTACACTGAACTCACTGTTTTCACCGGTGCGCATCGCGTACTTCAGGCCAATGGTCTGGGTTTCAAAATCACCCAGTCGGTAATCCGAACTGGCGTAGTCGGGTAGAGGCTGCCCATCTACCAGTGCGGTGGTAAAGAAGTCCGCCGCGCTCTGGCTGTAATAACGCAGATGCGGTTGCAGATAATGACCATTACCCAGTTCATAACGGTAATGGAAATCAATGGTGTGTGAGTCAATGCCCCAGTCATCGGTGTGGTAACGGTAGGACACATTGATCACATCTTCGGTCAGATGATGTACCGTTTTCCAGAAAAATATCTGCCGCGAGCGGGAGTCGGGGCGGTTTTCATATAAATAGGGCAGGTCATCACTGTCTGCCGGGGTAATGGGTAAACCGGTGGTGCCATCAATCAACGAAATAATTTTATAAGGGTCGTTCATATAGCCGGAGGATTCGCTCAACCCCAGGTTGAACTGCATCAGGGTGCGGCGGTTGATCACCTGGGTCAGGCCGAACATAAGGTCGGTGATGGTTTTAGTGTCATCCGCGCCATCCCGGTTAGTACCGCTGTCCGCCACCCGCATATTGGCGAAGGGAGTGGGGATGCCGCCGGAGGGTGAAATAGTGTCGGCATTCAGGCCCAGCGAGGCACTGAAGGTGGTGTTGCGGTTATTGTAATCCCGCTGAAAGCTGGCCGAGGCACCGAGCGAAGCGTAGTCGAATTCCTTGGAAAGATTAGCGCCCAGAATCATCCGGCTGTACTCATCCAGCACCGGCATCTCCCAGCTGCCACTGAGTGCAACGCGGGTATCGAGAAATGTGTCATCCAGTGGCGTTTCGCCGGGGGTTACCGTGTAGGCTTTTTTGCCCGATGGATTGGTAAAAGTCTGGATTGAACTGGAGGCATGGGCACCGTTGGGGGTAGCGCCGGTGAGTGAATCCAACACCAGCTTGAGGTTGATTTTCTCACCCTCGGCCAGCTCGCGGCTGCCACTGATCACCGGCTCGATGGCCGATACACGGCCATCGTTTTCCTGGTAAAACAGCACCGCCGTGCTGATGTCCCAGCCATTGTCCGTGTCATCTGCCGCCGCGGCGGTTCCCATCTGTAACAGCGCGGCACTGGCCAGGCTGAGCTTATTGCGAATATTATTGTGTTCAGGCATGTGGTTCCCCGGGGTTTAAAAATGAAGTCAAGATGTCATAAGCAATGAACAGGGCTCAGCTCAGTTGCAACCACAACCGCCGCCGCCCACACCCTGGCCGCCCAGCGAGGCTTCCTTACTGAAATAGATGTGTTCATCGAGTGCGTTATCGACTTCACTGGGAACCAGTGACATGGAAGGTTTGGCCAGAAGGTCTTTTTCCCAGGGTTGCACGGTAGTGCAGGCCGCCAGTGTCAGAACCAGGCCAAGTAAACAAACAGTGCGCATGGCAATCCTCAAAAAAGGGCATAGCCCGAAAAAGCGGCAGCCCAGAAACAGTGGCAGCAAGGTACCGCAACAAAATACAAAACCCTCGCAGGCGCAGAGCGGCTTGCCAGGATAAATCTGCTGGCCGATTTAACTGAGGTGTATTCAGCGGACGGTCTTATCAGAATCTCGTACATACTAACCGTATTTAAATGTTGGGATATTGTGCTGGGTCAAGAAAATAGTGGCGAGTCAGGCCGAGTTTTATTTTCGACATAAAAAAGCCCCAGGTTAGAAACCTGAGGCTTGTTTAATATGGCAGAGAGGAAGGGATTGATCCCTCGCATCCCTGCGAGGGCCCTTACAGGCGCGGTAAAAGCATCCGCGTCAAAAAAGGCTGTCCTGCCTTTTTTTCGAACAGGGCTCTCATCATGTACTTCGCTCAGCAATTAAAAAAGCCCCAGGTTAGAAACCTGAGGCTTATTTAATATGGCAGAGAGGAAGGGATTCGAACCCTCGATACCTTTCGGTATACACACTTTCCAGGCGTGCGCCTTCAACCACTCGGCCACCTCTCTATAAAACGTGCTTTTTATTGCTGCGTTTGAGTGCATTACACTCTGAACTACCGGCGCCCGCAGCGTGCGCCTTATTCGGTGCGTCCTGCGTCTCACCCCTTCGGGCTCGCCCGAAAGGCTGGGGATTCTAGCATAAATGTTTTGCAAAGCAGGAGTTTTTGTCGCGGATTTTTATTGTGGGGCTGGTTGTGGGGCAGGGAATAGTTGAGATTCATGTGAACCGGCACGTCCCTGTGCTGGTTATTGCTTGTTAAAACGCTATTTCTGTGGCGCTTTGCAGGTATTGATGCCGAGCAGTGAATAGGCCGGGCAAATTCCGACAATGGCAGTTACCAGGGGGATTATGCCGATCAGTCCCCACATTGTCTGTGGACCGACAAAGACCAGTGAGAGAAGGATCAGTCCAACGATGGCTCGGAGTATGCGGTCAATATTGCCAGTATTTGTCTTCATTTGGATTACCTTTGCTGTTTAGCGTGCGTGTTGTTTTGCCTGTATTTACCAGTTTAGCCGGTTTCAGGGGTGTTTTTTCAGGTATCTGTAGTAGATATGTTCAATATATATTAGTTCCGGCTTATATTTATTGATTTGCATCCACTCGAGTGTCGTCAGGGTGCATATCCACCGGGTGACTTGAATCCCGCGAGTAAAGCCCGCATAATCGCCCACCTGTTTTACCTCGTTATGGTGACCTGTGTGGGTTCCCCCGCGACGATTAGCTGTAAACTCCGCCAGGCCCGGAAGGGAGCAACGGTAGCAGTGACATCGGGCGCCGGGGTGTGGCTCATGCAGGCCGCCACCCACGGTTTACCCCACTTCAGTGTTATTCTCGAATATCCTGTTCATATCTGTTTTTCCGGCTGCAAGAGAAATCCTGTGATAAGCCTGTAATCTCAAAGCCTGCACATGCTAAACTTGCTTCTTTTTACAACCAGTCAGATGATCAGTATTTCATGAGCTATCAGGTACTTGCGCGAAAATGGCGGCCCGGCAATTTCACCGAAATGGTGGGGCAGGAACATATCCTGCGTGCCCTGATTAATGCACTGGATGAGGACCGCCTGCACCACGCCTATCTGTTCACCGGCACCCGCGGCGTGGGTAAAACCACCGTGGCGCGTATCTTTGCCAAATCACTGAATTGCGAAACCGGTATTACCTCCACACCCTGTGGTGTCTGCGCGGCCTGCAAGGACATTGCCGATGGACGGTTTATCGACCTGATTGAAGTGGATGCGGCCTCACGCACCAAGGTCGAGGACACCCGCGAACTGCTGGACAATGTGCAGTATGCGCCCACCCACGGCCGCTTCAAGGTTTACCTGATCGACGAGGTGCACATGCTCTCCGGGCACAGTTTCAATGCGCTGTTAAAAACCCTGGAAGAGCCGCCACCCCACGTGAAATTCCTGCTGGCCACCACCGATCCGCAGAAATTGCCGGTGACTATCCTCTCTCGCTGTCTGCAGTTCAATCTAAAGCGCATGCCATTGCCGCTGATTGAAGGGCATTTAAAACATATTCTCGAGCAGGAATCGGTTGCCTTTGATGAGGCCTCAATCCGTCTGCTGGCCCATGGCGCCGATGGCTCGATGCGTGACGCGCTGAGCCTGATGGATCAGGCTATCGCTTTTGGTGGTGGCAAGCTGGAGCAGGCTGAAGTGCAGGCGATGCTGGGCACAGTGTCCCGTGACCGGGTGATGAAAATTCTGCAGGCACTGATAGCCAATGATGCCTCGGCGGTGATGCGCTATGTGGCTGAGTTGTCGGATCTGTCGCCGGACTACGCCAGTGTGCTGGCGGAACTGCTGGCGATGTTGCACCAGATGGCGCTGGCACAGAAGGTGCCGGACGCGGTGGATGAGAACCTGCTGGATCGCGAGGCGCTGCAGCAGCTGGCGACCCAGGTAAGCAGCGAAGACATCCAGCTGTTTTACCAGGTGGGTCTGCTGGGTCGGCGTGATCTACCGCTGGCGCCGGACCCGCGCAGCGGCCTGGAAATGGCGCTGCTGCGAATGCTGGCATTTAAACCGAGTATGGCCAGTGCGGTGGTTGCAGCACCTGCCGCTGGCAATGCTGGCGGGAATGCTGCAGCGGCACAGGCTCAACAAACTCAGGCTCAACAAACTCAGGTTCAACACACTCAGACGCCTCAAACACCGGCACAGGCAACATCAGCTGCACCTGCAGGCCCGGCTGGCATGGCATCGCCAGCCCCGGCACAACAAGCAGCAGCCCAGCCAGCAGCCGAGGCAACGTCTGCACCACTTAAACTGGACAATAACTGGGCCGGGCTGGTGGAGACAATGAACCTGCGTGGTATGGTGAAGCAGCTGGCGGTGAATTGCACCTTAAAAGAGAAGAGTGCAACCGAGGTACAGCTGATTCTAAGCAAGGAGAAAGAGCAGCTGTTAACCCCCGGCCTGCAGGCCAAGTTGCAGGATGCGCTGTGCAATGGCCTGCAACAGACACTCAAATTAAAGATAACCCTGGGTGTGTCCGACACCGAATCACCGGCGCAGACCGAGGCCCGAAACCAGGCGGAGCGCCAGCAGTCGGCGGAGGAGTCGATTCAGCAGGACCCCATGGTGCAGGCGCTGAAAGAGAACTTTAATGCCCAGCTGGTGCCCAATTCAGTAAAACCGGTGGACCAGTGATGCGCTGATTACACAGCATCGATTTATATCCCGTTAATTTATTTACACGTTATAGAGAGAAAATATTATGAAAGGTGGCTTAGGCAATATGATGAAGCAGGCGCAGAAGATGCAGGCTGATATGCAGAAAGCGCAGGAAGAAATTGCCAATATGGAAGTCGAAGGTCAGTCCGGTGGCGGCATGGTTAAGGTGGTGATGAATGGTCGCCACGAAGTGCGTCGTGTCGAGCTGGATGACAGCCTGATGGAAGATGACAAGGAAATGATCGAAGACCTGCTGGCAGCGGCTGTCAACGATGCAGTCCGTCGCATTGAAACCGAATCCTCGGAAAGAATGTCCAGCGTCACTGCCGGGATGAATCTACCTGGCGGACTCAAGCTGCCGTTCTAGTTGCCTAATCCACCGGCAATTAACCGGGTGTTAATTGCCGGTAAGTCGATCTGCGACCACGCAGGAGGTTTGGCCGTTATGCAAGTGCAAACACGCAGCACCCTTTGTTGTCCTGAATGCGGCCATTATGAAACAGAGACCATGCCCGAGAATGCCTGTGTGTGGTTTTATGAGTGCAAGGGATGTCATGTGCTGCTGAAACCGCTAAAGGGCGATTGCTGCGTGTTCTGTTCCTATGGGGATACGCCCTGTCCGCCGATTCAGTCGTGTTCACCGTGTTGCCAGCCAGCTAGTTAGCCAGCGAGAGCTGCATAACAGCGATTTTATTTCATATTCACTTTACGATGGTTCCTTAGTTAATGAGTCAGTCCCCCTTATTACTGCAACTGATTGAAGCACTGCGCTGCCTGCCCGGAGTGGGGCAGAAATCGGCGCAGCGCATGGCTTTTCATCTGCTGGAACGTGACCGTAAGGGCGCGACCCAGCTGTCCCAGGCGCTGCAGCAGGCGGTGGAACACATCGGCCATTGCACAGAGTGCCGTACCCTGTCGGAGAGCGACATCTGTCAGTACTGTGCCGATCCGCGCCGTATGGACGAGTTGCTGTGCATTGTAGAAACTCCTTCCGATGTGCTGGCGATTAACCAGGCCACCGACTTTAGCGGGCGTTACTTTGTGCTGATGGGGCATCTGTCACCGCTGGACGGCATTGGCCCGGCGGAGCTGGGGCTGGATCGCCTTGAGCAGCGGCTGCAGCAGGGGCTGATAAAGGAAATTATTCTGGCCACCAATCCCACGGTGGAAGGCGAGACCACCGCGCACTATATTTCGGAAATGGCGGCAGAGTACGGCGTCGAGGCCACGCGCCTTGCCCATGGCATCCCGCTGGGGGGTGAGCTGGAGTATATCGACGGCGGCACCCTGGCCCATGCATTCAGCGGTCGGCGTCGGCTGGATAACCGCTAAATCTCTACCCGGCTGGTCAGTTTGTGCCGATTGCGGCAAATTTTTTCCGACTAATGCTGCCTTTTTGCCGCTTTTCATTGCTATAATTTTGAGCAATATTTAAGCAAAGACCGTTTCATGGAAATCGCGCTAACCGGGTTCAACCCTGCCTTTAGTCCACTTGCCTCCGATGCCTCACGGCAGGGTAATCGCAACCCTGCAGACCGCAGCGGTGAACAGCGTGCCCGCGATTTACAGAACCAGCAAACCCCGCCGCGCCGGGTCGAGCGCAGTAACCAGACCGCATCCGCCAATGAAGGGCGGGTTATTGATGGTGAAGTGCTGTCATCAAGCATCTACCGGCCGGATCGCCAGGGCGGTATCAGTTTTCTCACACCTTCCGCAGATCGCCAGCAAACCCCCAATGGCCAGCCGGACCCACGGCGTCTGTCGATGAACCAGGCCATTCAGAACTTCCAGCAAAACGAAGACATGGTGAGCCAGCCCAATAGCGTGCGCCAGGTTTCCGGCATTATCGATCTCTACGTCTAGCGTTTGTCTCGCATCGCCGCAGTGCGTATTATCTGAAGTCTGAAACAAATAACCACAGGATATAAACATGAGCGATTGCATCTTCTGCAAAATTGTCAGTGGCGACATACCCGGCGATATTGTCTATCAGGACGATGATGTGCTGGCATTCCGAGACCTGCAGCCACAGGCACCGGTGCATCTGCTGGTGATTCCCAAACGACACATTTCCACCATCAATGACCTGCAGGCCGATGACGCACAGCTGGTGGGCAAGTTGTATCTAACCGCAAAGCAGCTGGCGGCAGAGGAAGGCATGGCAGAATCCGGCTACCGCTGCGTAATGAACTGCAATGATGATGGCGGACAAAGTGTGCACCATATTCATCTGCATGTGTTAGGTAAACGCCAGATGAACTGGCCACCGGGGTGAGCAGCGACCGTTTGTACTCAATGTACAAACGCAGCGCTGCGAACGACCGGCAGGGATGCCGGGCTGGGACGACACGCCATGGATGGCGGGGTCTGAGCTATTAACTGACGGAGTCGCGGGTCTGAGTGTATATAGACAGTACTCAGCGACCGTTTGTACTCAATGTACAAACGCAGCTCTGCGAACGATTTAGTTGCCGTCGGCGAATACCAGCTTGCAATCAAACCATGCAGTCAGTAATATTCACGCCTCTTCAGTACCCGTCTGCGGGTCAGTCCGGTTTCCCATACCGGGTTTATGAGGTAAATCTACAGGCGCATAGCTCAGTTGGTTAGAGCACCACCTTGACATGGTGGGGGTCGGTGGTTCGAATCCACTTGCGCCTACCACTTCAATCACTTCCCCTGAATTTATTAGTACCCAGCAAGATCAGTCCGATTGCCACTAAAGTAATGCGCAAGTGGATGAGAAGCACCAGTTCGACTGATTCGCCGGGAGCGAATCAGAACAGGCTGACGCCAGTCAGCCTGGCCCGAAGGGCGGCAGGCAGGACGCCTGCCGTAATCCACTTGCGCCTACCACTTCAATCACTTCCCCTGAATTTATTAGTACCCAGCAAGATCAGTCCGATTGCCACTAAAATAATGCGCAAGTGGATGAGAAGCACCAGTTCGACTGATTCGCCGGGAGCGAATCAGAACAGGCTGACGTCAGTCAGCCTGGCCCGAAGGGCGGCAGGCAGGACGCCTGCCGTAATCCACTTGCGCCTACCACTTCAATCACTTCCCCTGAATTTATTAGTACCCAACAAGATCAGTCCGATTGCAATTAAAATAATGCGCAAGTGGATGAGAAGCACCGGTTCGACTGGTTCGCCGGGAGCGAACCAGAACAGGCTGACGTCAGTCAGCCTGGCCCGAAGGGAATGGTGTAATGGCGATGAAATATCTGATATTTCGTCATGGTTGTTTTGATTGGGCAGGACGCCCGCCGTAATCCACTTGCGCCTACCACTTCAAACAACTTCCTCTGTTTATCATTATTACTACCTAAACAAGATCCGTCTGTTTGTGCACAAAAGAATGCGCAAGTACGTAGAGTGGATAAGCGGCAGCGCATCCACCTTGTGGCCTGTCGTGCAATAACTGCTGGTGGATGCACGTTGTTTATCCACCCTGCGGTGAGTGTATTGGCTGCTTTGTGTCGTGACCCATTTGATATCTTGGCTGGTCTGGTGGCTGGTTTACGTGGCAAAAAATACTTATTCAGAACCAGAGCACATAGCCAAGGGTGATGCCCATATCGGCGCTGGCATCATTCAGGCCCCAGGCAGTGTCGAGTTTGATAAAACGTGTTGCTGCCAACGAGTAGAACAGTCCGGTGTTGAGTGACAGGGGGTTGCTGCCACTGTCGAGTCGTTGTTGCTGGCCTTCAATGCGCACATAGGGGTACCAACGTTCGAAAGATCCGGATGCCCCCATGCCATAGCTGAAAATGTCATGATAGCGGGTGTCGGGGCTGTCGCCATTGATCATGTAACCCGCCATGACCATCAGGCTGTTTGTGCGGATACGCCGGGTGTAGTTCAGAAACAGCCCCAGATCCGCTTCACCTGTGCCCAGCGCGGTGGCTTCATCGGCGGCTGGCAGTTTCAGTTCAATCGAGCCGTAGAGTTCATGGTTAGTATTGCGCCTGTCGCCAAGTACCTTGCCGGCGTGCAGGTAGAGATCACCGAGGCCTGTGTCCTCACCCAGTTCATCGCTGAGCATCAGCAGCGATGAGGAGACGCTGGCATCGAAGCCATGAAAAAATTTACCGTAGCTGAACTGTAACTGATACAGGCGGCTGTTGAGTGAGGTGTCAAAATCGCCGTGGCTGTATCTGGCGGAAATATCCAGGTATTCGTCCACGGCGTTCAATGCAACGGATGAACCGCTCCATACCGCCCATAACAGGCCGATAAAAAAGTGTATCGGTTTACTGGTCATCAGCATGATTTAGCGGATAAACGCAGGCGACTCGGTGCCAGGCTTACGGGTTGTTCTGTTCCATCTGGCGGATCATTTCGCTGATCTTGTTCATGTGTTGCTCCATTTCCTGCATCATGTTCCTGTTCATGGCACCCTGCTGCATCTGCTGCGACATATTGTGCATGGCCTCGGAAAGTTGCTCCATGACCTGTGACATTTCACGTACACGTGCCTGATCCATTGCCGGCGCATTTTCCATGATGCGGTTCATGTCGCGCGTCATGGTTTGCATTTGCTGCATCATATTGCTCATGGCCTGGATGCGTTCACGGGACATCATCTGCGTTGCCTGAGTCGACATCATCTGGTTATCGGGTGTGGCCTGTCTGTCCGGGCTGGCCGACAGGGTGACGCTGGAGGCAGAAGTCAGTAAAACGAACAGTATAACCGGCTTGGTGATTTTCATGGTGGGGCTCCTGAGAAGTGTGTTTTATCATTTAGGCTGACCTGACAGGTCAGGATGTGGATTATGCTCGCAATGCCGTGGCATATATTGCGTTATATCAACAGAGATATGGATTAAGCAGTGATCAGTCTGCCCGTTTGTCGTGGTGGAATTTGTGCATTATCGCTCATTCTGCAGGGGCTAAATTTTTCATTTTGCATGCTTTGCTGTACATTCCCTGATATTCATCAACTGATAAAAATCCAAAGCGAGTTATTTACGATGCAACGCTCAATTTATACCCGGCTGCTGGCCCTTTGTCTGATGCTGTTTAGCCTGAATGCAGTCGCCAGAGATGTGCGTTATGTAAGTGATGATCTCACCATCCCGATGCGAACCGGCACCACCTTTAATCATAAAATACTGAAGTTTCTTAACAGCGGCATGCCGGTTGAGGTGCTGGAAACCTCGGATGATGGTAACCATGTGCGCATCGCGCTGGTCGATGAGCCTGACAACACCGGCTGGGTTGAGGCAAAGCTGCTGATGGAGCAGCCCAGTGCCCGTGAGCAGTTGCAGCAGGTGAGAAAGAAAAACCAGGCTTTGCTGGATCAGCAGGCGGAGCTTAAACAGCAGATTGCTGCACTGAAGAAAAAGGAAAATGAGCTGGCACAGGTGAAAAGCACACTGGCGCAGTTGCAGGAAAGCGCAGCGGAGCCAATTCGTGTGGCAGAAGAAAACCTGCAGCTCAAGCAGGCGCTGGCCGATGCCAGGGCTACTACTGAAACCCTGCGCAGCGAGAACGCCTTCCTGGCGGATGACAGCCTGAAGCAGTGGTTTTTAATCGGCGCGGCTGTGTCCATTGGCAGTTTACTGCTGGGGCTATTGATTACCCGCATTAACTGGAAAAAGAAAAACAGCTGGGCCGGTACTTTCTAGGCACCGTGCCCGCGGTTTTTAAACAGTTGTAATTTCAGGCGCCACTGGCTAGACTTGCCGCAACACACTGTTATTCAACACTTTTACAACCTGTTTAATCAGGCCTGTGTATGTCTGATTAAATTACCACGTGGCCTTACGTATGGGTCACCACTGTAGCCAGGAGCCAATATGCCGGTTATTACCCTGCCTGACGGGAGTCAGCGCACTTTTTCATCCCCTGTTTCTGTTTATGATGTCGCCGCCGAAATCGGCCCCGGTCTGGCCAAGGCCATGCTGGCAGGCAAGGTTAATGGCGAGCTGGTGGACGCCGCCTATGTGATGGATGATGATGCCGAACTGGCGATTATCACCGACAAGAATGAAGAAGGTCTGGAGATTATTCGTCACTCCGCCGCGCACCTGCTGGCGCAGGCGGTGAAGCAGCTCTACCCCAGCGCGCAAATCACCATCGGCCCGGTGATTGACGATGGCTTCTACTACGACATCGATTACGAAGAAAGCTTCGGCCCGGAGGATCTGCAGAAAATTGAGCAGAAAATGGCCGAGCTGGCGAAAGAAGACTACAAGGTCAGCCGTTCGGTCAAAAGCCGCGACGAGGCGGTAAGGTTCTTCCGCGATATGGGCGAGGAATACAAGGCGCAGATTATCGAGGATATTCCCGCGGATCAGGCGCTGTCGCTCTACACCCAGGGTGAATTTACCGACCTGTGCCGTGGCCCTCACGTGCCCAGCACTGGCAAGATCAAGGCCTTCAAGCTGACCAAGCTGGCGGGCGCATACTGGCGTGGCGACTCCAATAACAAGATGCTACAACGCATCTATGGCACCGCATGGGCCGACAAGAAGCAGCTCAAGGCCTATCTAAAGCGCATTGAAGAAGCGGAAAAGCGGGACCACCGCAAAATCGGTAAGCAGCTGGGGCTGTTTCACACCCAGGAAGAAGCGCCGGGCATGGTGTTCTGGCATAAGGATGGCTGGGATCTGAACCTGACCATTCGTAACTACATTCGCGACCGTCTGCGTGACCATGGCTACCAGGAAATCAATACACCCCAGGTGGTGGATCGCAGCCTGTGGGAGAAGTCCGGCCACTGGGACAAGTTCAGCGAGATGATGTTTACCACTCACTCTGAAAGTCGGGATTACGCGGTCAAGCCGATGAACTGTCCGTGCCATATCCAGGTGTTCAACCAGGGGCTTAAATCCTACCGTGACCTGCCGCTGCGCCTGGCGGAATTCGGTTCCTGTCATCGTAACGAGCCGTCGGGCACGCTGCATGGCCTGATGCGGGTGCGTAACTTTGTGCAGGACGATGCGCATATCTTCTGTACCGAAGAGCAGCTGCAGCAGGAAGTGTCTGATTTTATTGACCTGACCTATGATGTTTATAAAGACTTCGGCTTCGAAAACATCGAAATAGCGCTGTCGACTCGCCCGGAGCAGCGCGTGGGTTCCGATGAAATCTGGGATCAGGCGGAAAAGGCGCTGGCGGATGCACTCAGTGCCAAGGGTATAGAATATAAGCTGCAGCCGGGTGAGGGCGCGTTTTACGGGCCGAAGATCGAGTTCACCCTGAAAGACTGCCTGGAGCGCGGCTGGCAGTGTGGCACCATGCAGGTGGATTTCTCCATGCCGGGCCGACTGGATGCGCAGTATGTGGCGGAAGACGGCAGCCGCAAGGTGCCGGTGATGCTGCATCGCGCCATTCTGGGCTCGGTCGAGCGATTTATCGGCATCCTGATCGAGCATTACGAGGGTAAATTCCCCCTCTGGTTGAGCCCGATGCACGCCGTAATCATGAACATTACCGACAAACAGGCAGAATTTGCGCAGAAAGTTGAAAAAATGCTGCATAAACGTGGGTTTAAGGTGAAAGCGGACTTGAGAAATGAGAAGGTAGGCTTTAAAATCCGCGAGCATACATTGCAGCGTGTTCCCTATATGTTGGTCATTGGTGACCGGGAACTGGAAAATCAGAGTGTGGCCGTGCGTTCACGAA
>Ga0209692_10001747_pt1 | contig 27544 bp, 26 predicted proteins | sample tdDd472_FD_187129 | JGI IMG/M metagenome (GOLD analysis project Ga0209692, IMG submission 187129) | Marine sediment microbial communities from the Atlantic coast under amendment with organic carbon and nitrate - tdDd47.2 (SPAdes)... | ecosystem: Environmental > Aquatic > Marine > Coastal >... | reverse complement strand
CCTGCGAAAGAATGGGTTGGGGCCGCTGTTGACCAAGATCGGGCTGCTGGCGACCTTCATCCGCTGGCAGCCGGACTATGTCTACGCCTGGTTCGAGAACCCGATCATGTATGGCGGTTTCGGCGTGCGGTCCTGGTACACCAATTTCGCCCGCGTCGGGCAGCATTGGCACAAATGGATCCTGCCGCAGGAGTTCTTCTCGTGGATGTCCCACGAGGACATGATCAATTTAATAGAATTGGAGACTCCGAGAAGCGGGCTAAGACACCTACAGCGTTGAACTCCCGGAACTTCACGGGAAATACGTAACGGAAAAACTCGACCGAGTATTTCGTGCCGTAGACGTCGATCGGCGCACGCACGCGCTGCGCTATCGGCGTTGCGGTGCGGGTGACACTCCAATAGTCGCGGTTCAGCGCCAGTTCGAAGGCGCTGTCCGGCACGCCTTCCTTGCCCTGCGCATCGACACAGAAATCGGCGCCGTAGAGGTCGCCGACGACCGACCGCGCCCCGCAGTAGAGGTATTTTGAGCCGTTCTCGCCAACCGCATGCAGTTGAAGAAACGGAAGCACGTCTTCCAATTCGTTCTGGTTCAACGCGAAGCGGCCCTTGGAGGAAGCATACCAATCCAGGCAACGCCGGAACACGGCGTCGTCCACCTCCCCCGGCGCGTTCAAGGTTACTCTTTCCATCGGCAAGTCGATCAAGGGATCTATCCGCCTTTCCGCGCGAGTTCCCGGAAACCCTCGATGAATCCGATCAGGTCCCGCATTTGCTGGTTGTTCAATTCACCCAGCGACATGACGCCGAACTTGTCCGAAATATAGGTGCGGATCAGCGGCGCCAGTTCGAAATCTTCCGACAACGCCTGGATTTTGGCGGCATTGCTGTCGAGAAGGATGGAAAGGATCTCGGAAGAGACCTGTGCTTGTCTATTGACCATGGAATAACACATCTCTGGTGAACAAGAGTAGCCGGACCATAGATCACTAAACCCAAGCGGGCAAATGGCTCATATGGTCACATCGGCAGCAATCTGTTCAGGAAAGTGGACCGCCGGCGGTCCTCTTCCTCCAGATGGACGAAGTGTTCATACATCAGGGCGATCAACCGGGCGCGCTTCTCCGTTGAAATGTTGACGTTGAACTGCGTGAGGCGTTCCTCGAGATTCTCGATCACCATGGCGAGCAGGTCGTGGTCGATCGGCCCGTCCTGTTCGGGCGTGGGCCGGTGCTCTTCGCCATAGGCGAGCCAGTCGAGACCGACACCGGCGGCCGTCGCCAAGGCGCGGACGGTGAAGAAGGTGGGCTTGGCCTTGCCGTCGATGTATTTGGTGATCATCTCGGCCTTCACATTGGCGATCAGCCCCGCGCGCTTGCGGCTGCCGATTTCGTCGACGGTTTGCCGCAGGCGGTCCCGGAAGCCGGTATCCTGCGAAAAGTCTTCAGGCCACATCGCCGTATCGCGCGTTACCGGCCGGTCCTTTGTGGTCGTATTCATCTGCGGTCTAAACCCCCTCTTTGCGGTCCCCCGAACGGACCTCTATCGCCCGGCGCCCCGAACCGGCTCACAAGCCTTAACTATGGTCGCTGATCCATGCGATGACAACCAACCGAAAGTATTGCTTTTCGAGTCGATAAAAAAGGTCGTCTTTGCTTCAGTGGATTGAAATGCCGCATTCCCATGAAGTAGGTTGACCGGGTAAACAATTGGGGTGGGACGGCCGGCGGCGGATGCGGGCGGACATGCTCCTGTCCCGTGGTCTCATTAAAATATTGGCTTTTTCCGACTGATGCAGGTTCAACACATTCCCCTGGCAGATATAGAGGTTGGCGACCGGCTTCGTCCGGCGACGACCGAGTATGTCGACGGCTTGGCCGGCGATATGGAAAAAAGAGGCCTTCGCTCTCCGATCGAGGTGGCCGAAGGGGCGGGAGATCATCCCTATATACTGGTAAGCGGGCTGCATCGGCTGATGGCGGCCCGCCAGTTGGGGTGGGAAACCATCCCCGCCTTCATCGTTTCCGGGTCCGACACGGATCTGCGCCTGGACGAGTTGCTGGAAAACCTGCAGCGGAATGAGCTGACCCGGCTGGAACGCTGCCTTTTTGTCGCGGAATACCGCCGCTTGATCCAGGATAAGCGGCCCGAGACCCGCCGTGGTGGAGATCGCAAGAGCGGCGATTTCCACCAAAGTGCAGCCACTGGCACTTTGACAAGCTGGTGGGACGATCTGGCGGTGCGGTCCGAGCGATCGCGCCGAACCATCATGCGGGAGGCGTCGGTCGGCGAGAAGCTGGACCCCGTCGCCGTCGCCAAGCTGAGCAAATCGCCGGTGGCGGACAATCTCGGCGAATTGGAGGTTCTCAGCAAGTTCGACAGGGCCAGACAGGCGGAGATCGCCGATGTCCTCGCTTCCACGAACGCGCCGGTGCCCACCGTCGGCGCGGCGGTGCGCACCATGGAGAAGGACCGCGCTTCCGAGGAACTGCCGGGGCCGGACGACGTCGCCTACAACAAGCTGCTGTGGCATTGGCGGTCCGCCAGTTCCGCCGTCCGCCGCCGCTTCATCGTGCATGTCCTGGAAGAAAAGGACCTGCCGTGACGCCCGCGCTTCGGCCGTTCCGCGGCCCGCCTTGTTTCGCGCGTCGCGCCTGTTTATAAGCCCGATACCTGCAATCGCGGTACGCCCTGCGTTTGCGGCATCCTCAGCAAGCACTCCACGGTCACGGCACGCACATGAAATTCACTCTCTCCTGGCTCAAAGATCACCTCGATACCGATGCGTCGGTGCGGGAGATCGCCGACAAGCTGACCTCCATCGGGCTTGAAGTCGAATCCGTCGACGACCCGGCGGCGGGCCTGGCGCCCTTCGTGATCGGCTATGTGGAAGAAGCGCGGAAGCACCCGAATGCGGACCGGCTTCAGGTCTGCATGGTGAATACCGGCTCCGAGGTCGTCCAGGTGGTCTGCGGCGCGCCGAACGCGCGGACGGGAATGAAAGGCGTCTTCGCGCCTGCCGGGGCGCATATTCCGGGAACCGGGATCGACCTGAAGGCCGGGGAAATCCGCGGGGAAGCCTCGAACGGGATGCTGTGCTCGGAACGCGAGATGGGCCTCAGCGACGAGCATGACGGTATCATCGAACTGGCGGCGGATGCCCCGGTCGGCACCGCGTTCGCGGCTTTCGCCGGCCTTGACGATCCGGTGTTCGAGATCGGGATCACGCCGAACCGGGCCGATTGCCTGGGCGTATACGGGATAGCGCGCGACCTGGCGGCGGCGGGGCTCGGCACCTTGAAGGCGCCGAAATTCGACCGCATCGACGGCAGCTACGACAGCCCTCTGAAATGGGAAATCGCCGACGAAGCGGTGGGCGTGTGCCAATACGTCGCCGGCCGGCATTTCCGCAAGGTCAAGAACGGTCCGAGCCCGAAATGGATGCAGCAGCGCCTGAAGGCGATCGGCCTGCGCCCGATTTCGGCCCTGGTCGATATCACCAATTATGTCACCTACGACCTCGGCAGGCCGCTTCATGTCTTCGACGCGGACAAGGTCAAAGGCAATCCCACGATGCGCTTCGCGCGTGAAGGGGAAAGCATCCTCGCCCTGGACGGCCGGGAATATCAGCTGGACGGCAGCATGCTCGTCATCGCCGATGAAAACGGACCGGAAGGGATCGGCGGCGTGATGGGCGGCGAGCTTTCCGGCTGCACCATGGACACCACCAACGTGTTCCTGGAAGTGGCGCTGTTCGACCCGATCAAGGTTGCGGAAACCGGCCGCAAGCTGGGCATCAATTCCGATGCCCGCTATCGCTTCGAGCGCGGCCTGGACCCGGCTTCGGCCCAATGGGGCGTCCAGGTCGCCACCCGCCTGATCCATGAATTGTGCGGCGGAGAGGCAAGCCATGAGGTCAATGCCGGCGAGATTCCGGTCTTGGATCGCAAGATCGACCTGCGCATGGCGCGCCTGCAGCGGCACAGCGGCATAGAAATCCCGGCCGCGGAAGCGGAGGAGATTCTCTCCCGCCTCGGCTTCGGCACGATGCGCGACGGTCATGTGGTGACCGCGGACGTGCCGGGATGGCGAAAGGACGTGGAAACGGAATACTGCCTGATCGAGGAAGTGCTGCGGATCTACGGCTTCGACAAGGTGCCGGCGGTGCCGCTCACGCCCGAGACGGCCCTGCCGACCCCGGCCGTCAGCAGCGAACAGCGCCGCGTCGCCTATGCGAAGAAAATCCTGGCGCAGCGCGGCATGTTGGAAGCGGTGACGTGGTCCTTCATGCCGTCCGCCCTGGCGATGAAATTCGCGGATACGGATAATTTCGATTTGGCGGAAATGACGCTGGCCAACCCGATCAGTTCCGATCTGGACGTCATGCGGCCGAGCATTCTGCCGAACCTGATTCAGGCGGTCGTGCGGAACGCGGACCGCGGCCAGTTCGACGGCACCCTGTTCGAGGTCGGGCCCGCCTTCCGTGACCCGACCCCGAAGGGCCAGGACACGATCGCCGCCGGCATCCGCGCCGGCAAGTCCGGGCCCCGGCACTGGGATCAGGCGCCGCGGGATGTCGACGCTTTCGACGCGAAGGCGGATGTCATCGCCGTGCTGGAAGCCTGCGGTGCGCCGGTGCAGAACCTTCAGGTCTCGACCGACGCGCCCTCCTGGTATCATCCCGGCCGCTCGGGCGGTCTTCGGTTGGGCCCGAACGTGCTTGCCTGGTTTGGCGAACTGCATCCCGGCCTGGCGCGCCAGATGGGGCTGAAGGGCAAGGCGGCGATCTTCGAGATCTATATGGATCGGATACCCCAGCCGCGCGCCAAGGGCGGCGGCAAGGCCCGTCCGCTGCTGAAATCGGAAAACCTGCTGCCGGTATACCGCGACTTCGCCTTCCTGGTTTCCGCCGATACGCCGGCGGATGCCTTGGCGCGCTCCGCCGCCGGGGCGGACAAGAAGATGATCGCCGACGCCGCGGTCTTCGACGTTTACGCCGGCGCGGAACTCGAAGGACGGAAATCCATCGCCGTCACGGTGACCATCCAGCCGACGGACAAGACCCTTACCGATGACGAGATCGATGCGATCGCGGGGAAAGTGGTGGCGAATGTCGAGAAGCAGACCGGCGGCAAGCTGCGCGGTTGATCGTCCCCGCGATCGGTCGTCGTCCGGGGCCCTCCCGGACGGCCATCGCGCCGATTAAGTTAGGCATATGCTGCCAAAAACAGCGTTAAAGCGCCATTAATACAATCATTAGTATATTTTCGTATTTTCTGAACCCGATAAAGTTATGTCCGGTCATTCCACGATGATGGAGGCGGGCGTGCGGGTCCAGATAAACGAGTTGAAGGTTGTCCGGTTCCTGACGGCACAGGAAGAAAGAGCGAAAGCGGCCGGCGTCTCGATCGAGATGTCGACGGACTTCGCCGAACTGCAGCAATTGGTGGATGGTTTGGAGGGGCGCGAGCCGCTCTCTCCCATTTTCGATTGGCGCAAATGCGATGTCGGTGGCGAGAACGCGTTCTGGATCCGCGGGCTGAACGACAAGGGCGACTGCGTCCTCTTGCAGGCGGCGCGGATCGACGACCTGGGCAACAAGACCCTGGCCCAGCATATCGCGGAGAACCGGGACCTGATCCACACGCCCTATTTCAAGGCGGATACCAGGAACTCCACTTTCGACGCGTGTTACCACCTGGAGCGCATCACCGGCAGGGTCGTCTATGCGGGTGAGACGTGGATTGCGCCGAACGGCCCCTATCGGGGCGGAGGGTTGGCCTCGGTCTGCTCCGGCTACGCTTTCGGATTGTCACTGCTGCGCTGGCGGCCGGACTATATGTTCGGCACCGCGACCCATGCCCTTATGGTGAGGGGCATTGCCGCCAAATACGGCTACTATCATCAGCACCCGAAGGGCATCCGCTGGAAACGCCGCGATGGGGACGGCGTCGTCGATGAATGGGTGGTGTGGATGGACCTGAAGGATCTTGCGGACGCCACTAACGCGCTAGAAAGGGAAAGGCCGCATTCGGCAGCAGGTCGCTGAAAACCTGTACCGCCGGAACGTGGTTGCCGCTCGGAACCGGCAGCATCAGGCGTTGATACTGAACCCAGGCGGACAGGCCGTTGGGCAATTCCAGATGTCCGACGACACAGTCCAGCCGCGGTTTGAAGGTCCTGGCGACTTCCAGGTATTCCAGGTTCACACGGGTCTCGTGCCTGTTATGCGCGCCGAGTTTGCGGGCATTGACGCCAAGGGCGTCCGCTTTCCAGTCCTGACCGTAATAACGCAGGATGGGCGCCTGTTTGCCGATGTAACTGAGCTGCAGATGGTCGTCGTCATCATCAGCCGAAACCAGCAAGGCCCGCTGGTTGGCCAATTGCCAAAAGGCGGACTTCGCTTCGCCGCATCCATTTTCAAGCATCTGACGCCATAGTGAGAAGGCCAAGCCGACAAAAGGCGTTTGGATGTTTCGGGACTCCGGCGCCATCTGCTGGATGAACGTCGTTGGAAGGGTGATCAGATTGGCGGCCGATGACAGGTCGCGGAACCTGTCCGCAGCTTCTTCGGGCGAGAAAAGGCGTTCAATGCACCAGCCCCCCATGTCGTAGCACAGCAGGATGACTTTACCGGGCGTCGCGCCGCGCAGCCGCCGTTCCGTCAGCATGGCGGCGCGGTTGCCCAGGCGCCGCGGATTCCAGCGGACCACGAAGAAATGTGAGTCGCGATATGTCGCGACACTGCCCTGATCATAGTCCAGTGCCACCGGGATCGGCGCCACGCTGTGGTTCAGATCATAGGGGTTGAGCTCCTGCACCAGATCCATGGCGAGCGTTTCCACGCCCGTTGAATGGATGCGGGAAGCGACGCCGAACCTGTTGTCGTTGGAAAAAAGCGGCAGGTCTTTTGTCAGACCGGTAGAGCCAATCATCCTCGGCACGCCTCCCCCAAGCGCCAAAAATCAAAATACGCAACGGGGCAAAATCTGGCATGGATCAAAAAAACAAGCAATACCATATGCTTATAAACAAACTTAAGGCGATGATCATTATCGTCAGCAACTTCTAAAGGTTGCTACCCAGGCGCCCTGCACGGGGGTGGCTGTGGAAAGCCGCCAAAATCGCGGCCGGTTGAAGGGCCTGTGAAGGTGCAGTAACTTCATTCGTAGTTGATGCGGGTACGGCGCCGCAAGTGTGTCTATGCTATTTCTTTGTTTCATTTGTCTTCATCTACGTATGTTTCTACTGGTCTTAATAAGTAAATCACAGTAAATCCAAATAACGGAGAGTGAGCGAATATTTAATGAGTGAGGAGGTCGGTATGATGGACGGATTCGCAATCGGACCGGAAAGCCTGCGGAGTTCAGGCGGATCCTCGTCCGCGCCGTCGGACATGGATCTCAAATCCGCCCGGAAATTGTCATACGCCGTGCCCTGTTCCAGCCGGTTCCGCGATGCCGTCATGGCAATGGCGGTGGAGCGGGACGTGAATGTCGGCGACCTGGCGCGATCGGTCATGCTGACCCTGCCGATGGACGCCGTTAAGGGCGCTGCGGATCCAGGAGAACCGGAAGAAAGCGACCGCGAGACCGTGGTGCTCAAATCCGGGCCCAGCGCGGGCAAACCCTGGCGACGGAAGCCGCGCCTGCAGGTCCGGCTGCCGGCAGGCCATGACGTCGTCGACATAAGGAAGGCGCTGGGCATTGCGCTGGACCTCCATGCCGGGGACCGCGAAATGCGCCTGGAATCGACCGCGGCGCCGGAATGGCGGGATATCGTCCACGAATTGGAAGAGAAGGTCGCCCGCCTACAAGTGACCATCGCCACCCTGGCCTTCGAACCCCTGGTGCACGGCGTGCGAACCCAGGAAGAGGCCATGCATGTGCTCGGATTCAAGCCGGGCGCGCGGCCGGATTCGAAAACCATCAAGGCGCGCTATCGAATGATGGCGGCGATCCACCACCCGGATAGCGAATTCGGGGACCACGCGCGGATGTCGCAGTTGAACCAGGCGATGAGCCTGCTGCGGAACGGCTTGCTGTAAGACCGCACCAATATTGAATTGAAAAGAAAGCGGTCCCGGCCGGTTGGCGGGGCCGCTTTTTTTGTTGATTGAACGCTCCCCCGCGCTTGTTAAATACCGATATACGCAAAATACGCCTTTACGTAAGCATTCAATCAATAAATTCGCATTGACTATGCGTTGTACGGATATTATTTGTCTATCAAATACGCAAAACGTCTGAAGGTTAACATTTCATGATTGAAAGTATGAGCGATCGTATTCGCCAAGCGCGGATTTCGGCAGGGCTGACGCAAACAGAGCTCGCCGGACGCCTGGGGGTTACCCAATCCACCGTGAACCGCTGGGAAGGCGGCCGGCACGACCCGTCACGGGAAATGGCGGCCCGCATCGCCGAAGCCGTGGACGTCACGACGCAATGGCTCGAGATCGGGGAAGGGGAGCCGGGCGACGCGCTGCAGGCATCCACAACCGGCATATCGGATCATCGCAAGCAGAAGACGTCTGATCTTTTCTCCCCGTTGCTGCGCTATGTGGACAACCCGGTCATCGCCTATCAGGGCGTTCCGGGCGCCTATTCCCATCTGTCCTGCACCGAGGCATTCCCGACCCTGAAGCCGTTGTCCTGCGCCAGTTTCGAAGACGCGTTCGCGGCGGTAGAAACGGGGCGCGCCGGCCTCGCCATGATTCCGATCGAAAACAGTCTCGGCGGCCGGGTCGCGGATATTCATCACCTGCTGCCGGAATCGAGCCTCTATATCGTCGGGGAGCATTTCCAGCCGGTGCATCACAACCTGCTGGCGCCCAAGGGCGCGACGCTGGAAGGGATCAAGGAAGCGCGCAGCCATCCCCAGGCGCTGGCCCAATGCCGGGAAACCCTGCGCGAACTGAAGATCAAACCGGTCAGCCGCGCGGATACCGCGGGGTCCGCGGCCGATGTGGCGGAACTGGGCGATCCGACGATCGCGGCGGTGGCCTCCAGCCTGGCGGCGGAAACCTACGGACTGGACGTGCTGCGCAGCCGGATCGAGGATCGGATCGGCAATGTCACACGCTTCGTCATCATGTCCCGCACCCGGATCGAACCGGACCCGCTGGACGGGCCGTCGATGACCAGTTTCGTCTTCACGGTGCGCAGCGTCCCGGCGTCGCTCTACAAGTCGATGGGCGGTTTCGCGACCAACGGCGTCAACATGATCAAGTTGGAGAGCTATATCTCCGTCGCCGATTATTCGATCGCGCGGTTCTATGCGGAAATCGAAGGGCATCCGGCGGAACGCCATGTCGACCGGGCGATGGAGGAACTGCAATATTTCACGACCCGGGTGAAAATGCTGGGCACCTACAAGCAGAACCCGTTCCGCTTCCAGGATTGACGCAACGAATGTGCGGGCAGGGAGAGGGGCGCCGTCAGAAACCGTGGCGCGCCAATCCCTCCAGCACGTCGTCATGGGACCGAACATGAACGGTCCGAAGCCCGGCTTCCCGCGCCCCGTCCAGGTTCTCCGCCGAATCGTCGAAGAACAGGATTTCGCCGGGCGCCAGACCGATCGCCCCCGCGACATGCAGGAAGGACGGCAGTTCCGGCTTCCGGTGGCCGATGGCGGGGGAGACGTAGACCTCGTCGAAATGACTCAGGACGTCTTCGAAACGACGGGTGAAGTTCTCCACATGGGCGGCGTTGGTATTGCTGAACGCGTATAAGGGAACCGTTCCGGACAGCCGTTTCAGGACATCCGCGATCCCGTCGATTTCCCGGACGAGCAAGGCGTTCCAGCCCTCGACCATCCGATCGTGGCCGATGTCCAATTGCAGCAGACGCCGCAGGTGTTCCATATACTCGGCCGTGGCGATCTCGCCGCGCTCGTAGCGTTCATGGGTTTCGTCGCGCAGGTTTTGCCGGGCCAGCCGCAAAGGGTCGATACCGGCGGCCTTGCCCCAGTGATCGAAGGAATGGCGGATATCCACCTCGATCACCACGCCGCCCAAATCGAACAGAAGGGCTTTGGGCTTCGTCATCGGGCCGCGCCTTTCTAAGGGGGTCAGGCTCAGTAAACCTTCACCTTCGGGAAGGGCATGTTGGGCTGCTGTGCCTTCACCTTTTCCGCATCTCCGCCCAGCCAATCGTCGATCAGCCGCCGGGCGATGGAATCGCGGCGCGGCAGGCGGAAGGTGTGATCCTCCGGCGAGTTCAGCAATTCCTCCCGCGTGTACCAGCGCGCTTCCTCGATCTCCAACTCGTCCACATTGATGTCGAAGGTGGTCGCCTTGGCGGAGAAGCCCAGCATGATCGAGGCCGGAAACGGCCAGGGCTGGGAAGAATTATAAGTCACGCTGGTGACCCGGACGCCGACTTCCTCGAAAATTTCCCGCGCGACGGCGTCTTCCAGGCTTTCGCCCGGTTCCACGAAACCGGCCAGAACCGAATGCATGCCCGGCGGCCAGACGGCCTGCCGGCCCATGATGATCCGGTCTTCCCCGTCATGGACAAGCATGATCACCGCCGGATCGGTCCGCGGGAAATGCTGGCTGCCGCAATCGGGATTGGTGCATTTGCGCACATGGCCGGCCTGAATGCTTTCCGTCGGCGATCCGCAGACGCCGCAGAAACGGTGGCGCTGATGCCAGAAGGTCAGCCCGCGGGCATAGGCCAGGACGGACCCGTCCGCATGGGGAATCAACTGCCCGAAGGCGCGCAGGTCCTTGAAAATGCCTTCCTCGACCAGCGGCGGGGCTTCGTGATGCGACAGATCGACGGCGAAATGGGCGACATCCTCGTAAATCCCCAGGAAGATCAGCGTCTCCGCCTCGGCCAGGATCGGGTGGTCGCCCTGCAGCAGGACCGGGTTCGGCTCAACCGTCTCGTCCTCCTGCGGCGCAATCAGGTTCTGCGACTTCCAGATCGGAACGATCCGCGCGGACCCTTCCGAAATCCGCGCAATCAGTTTCTCCATATCGCCGCGAACCTCGGCGGCGCGGTCGAGCGGGCCGCTCTCATAGTAATTGGCGCGGCGGTCGAGATGGGGCGGAAAATGCGGTGTGTAAGGCATGGCGTTTCGCTGAATTTCTTGTTGCTTGAATCGCTGCGGACGGCGGAAGGAGAAAGTGACACGGTTGCATGGTTCCGGCAACGCCCCGGCAATGCCATAAGCGGCGCGGGCCCGGCGGGCGGCGCGCAAATCGAAGATTGGAGATCGTGCGCTCTCGACCTATCGGTCCTGCGGCGGCAGATCTTTGATGCCGGCAACGAATTCCCGAATGTCTTCCAGGGAAAACGGGGTATAAACCCGTTTGGTTCCGGGCGGATGATGGCCGAGGCCCAGATTTCTATCCGCCCGCCAGGACTTTCGCGGCCGGATTGGGCGGGGTACGAAACCGCCGCCGCATTTCGGGCAGACGTTGTGCAGGACGGTATCCACGCAGTTCGCGCAGTAGGTGCATTCGTAGCTGCATATCCGCGCCTCGGCGGATTCGGGCGGCAGGTCGCAGTCGCACAATTCGCAGTTAGGCCTCAGTTCGAGCATAGCGCACTCCCGATCAATATCCGTTTATCCCTTTATGCGCCATTTGCCGTTTGGCATGAATGACAAAGTTGCGTCCATTCCTGCCAAAGTCAGGCGGGAAGAGGAAGGATCGCCGGGTCGGCCCGGGTCTGGCAGGATTTAGGGTATTCGGCCGGAATCTTTCGCTTGAGACTCGGGGTATGATACCCGATATATGGGGCGGAAGGTCGGCTGGCGGACGGACTCCTCGCCAACCCGGTCAGGTCCGGAAGGAAGCAGCCGTAACGAGTTTCTGTCCGGGTCGTCAGTTCGGCCTTCCGCCTAATTGCAGCGGCTGGAAACAGCCCTCCCGGACTGGTTCCGAAAATCAGACTGGTTCCGACAACCGGAGTTGTTCCGAAAAGGATAGAGACCGCGTATTCCTGATGTCTGACGAACAGCCAGCACCGGCCTACCGCGTTCTCGCCCGGAAATACCGGCCGAAGGACTTCCAGTCCATGATCGGCCAGGAAGCCCTGGTTCGAATTCTCACCAATGCCATCAACAGCGGGCGCATAGCCCAGGCCTTCATGCTCACCGGCGTGCGCGGCGTGGGCAAGACGACGACCGCCCGCATCATCGCCAAGGCGCTGAACTGCACCGGTCCGGACGGCAAGGGCGGGCCGACGCCCGATCCCTGCGGCGTCTGCGACAATTGCATCGCGATCGCCGAGGATCGGCATGTGGACGTTCAGGAAATGGACGCCGCCAGCCGGACGGGTGTCGACGATATCCGCGAGCTTATCGACGGGGTGCGCTACCGCCCGGTCGCGGCGCGCTACAAGGTCTATGTCCTCGACGAAGTGCACATGCTGTCCCGCAACGCGTTCAACGCGCTGCTGAAGACGCTGGAAGAACCGCCGGAACACGTGAAATTCATCTTCGCGACGACGGAAATCCGCAAGGTGCCGGTGACCGTGTTGAGCCGCTGCCAGCGTTTCGACCTGCGCCGCGTGCCGTTGGACCAGCTGATCGCCTATTTCCGGTGGATCTGCGAACAGGAAGGCCGGGAGGTCGAGGACGAAGCGCTGGCCATGGTCAGCCGCGCCGCCGACGGATCGGTCCGCGACGGATTGTCCATCCTGGATCAGGCCATCGCGCTGGCGGACGGCGCCGTGACCGGCGACCGGGTGCGCGACATGCTGGGTCTCGCCGACCGGTCGCGGGTCTACGATCTGTTCGACGCGGTGATGCGGGGCGACGCCCCGGCGGCGCTGGACCTGGTAAACGAAATGTACGATGCCGGCGCCGATCCGATCGTCGTGCTGCAGGACATGCTGGATGTCTGCCACTGGCTGACGCGCCTGAAGCTGTCGCCGGAACTGGCGGAAAAGACCTCCACCCCCGAACTGGAAAAGACGCGCGCCGCGGAGATGGCCGGCAAGCTCGGCATGGCGCATCTGTCGCGGAGCTGGCAGATGCTGTTGAAGGGTTTGGGGGAAACGCGCAATGCGCCAAGCCCGATCCAGGCCGCCGAAATGGTCATCATCCGCCTGATTCACGCCGCCGACCTGCCGCCCCCGGGCGATTTGGTGCAGCGGCTGACGCAGGGTGGCGCATCAGCGGCGAGCCCGGGCGGCGCGCCAACCGGCGGCGGCGCCGCGGGCGGCAATGGCGGCGGTGCCGGCACTGCAAGCGCTGTTTCATCGTCCCAGGTCGATGCCGGGACCGGCACCGGCGGCCGTGCGCCGGCGATGGCGCTCGTCTCCAACGGAAGCCCGTCCTATGGCGGCGGCGCGGCGCCCGAACGCGCGCTGGTCGAGGATCAACCGGCGCCGGCCAAACTGCCCGATACCGTCCCACTGAACAATTTCGACGACCTGTTGAAACTGTTGGAAGACCGGCGCGAAGGGCGGCTGCTTAAACATCTGGTCCACGACGTCCATCTGGTCCGCTTCGAACGGGGGCGGATCGACCTGCGGCCGACCGGCGCCGCGCCGAAGGATATCACCAACCGCCTCGCGGGCCTGCTGCACCGATGGTTCGACGCCCGCTGGGTCGTCTCCATCAGCAGCGAAAAGGGCCAGCCCACCGTCGCGGAGGTACGCCAGGCGGCGGAGCAGGCGCGGTTCGACGCCGCCGGCCAGGACCCGCTGGTTCAAGCCGTGATGCAGGCCTTCCCGGGGGCCAAGATCAAGAAGGTGGTCGCCCCGGAAGCGCCGGAGGCCGCCGCCGGGGATATCCCCCTGGAAGACGGCATCACCGATCCCTCCGAGGACGGAATCGACGACGAATTGGACGCGGACTGACCCCAGCCGCGGCAATGTGCAAGCCTATGAAGCAAGGAGCTTGGCCATGATGAAGAACCTCGGCCAGATGATGAAGCAGGCCCAGGAAGTCCAAACCAAGATGCAGGAAATGCAGGAACGCCTGGCCGAAGCGGAAGTGTCCGGCGCATCCGGCGGCGGGATGGTTTCGGTGACGATGACCGGCAAGGGCGAAGTGCGCCGGGTTCAAATCGATCCCAGTCTGATCGTCCCGGAGGACCGTGAAGTGTTGGAAGACCTGGTCGCGGCCGCGGTGAACGACGCGCGCCAGAAGGCCGACGCTTTTTCACAGGAAGAAACTCAGAAGATCATGGGTGGTCTGCAATTGCCGCCCGGCGTCAAATTGCCGTTTTGACAATCGCGTCGTAGAAGCGGCGGGATCTGCGAATCTGGCGGAATTTTCTGAGAACCATGAACGAAATCGAACGCGTCATTCAACTGTTGTCCAGGCTGCCGGGGCTCGGTCCCCGCTCGGCGCGGCGCGCCGCGCTGCATATGATCAACCGGCGCGAAAGCCTGATGCAGCCCCTGGCCCAGGCGCTGAAGGACGCCAGCGAAGCGATCAAGATCTGCGGCACCTGCGGCAATCTCGACACGGTCGATCCCTGCGGCGTCTGCGGCGATCCGAGCCGCGACGCGTCGGTGCTCTGCGTGGTCGAGCAGGTGGCCGACCTTTGGGCGCTGGAACGGACCGCCTCCTTCAAGGGGCGCTATCACGTGCTGGGCGGGGTTCTTTCGGCCATCGACGGGGTCGGGCCCGAGGACCTCAACATCTCCGCGCTGGTGGAGCGCTGTTCGGCCGAGGTGAAGGAAGTCATCCTGGCCACCAACCTGACGGTCGAGGGCCAGACCACGGCGCATTACATCATAGAACGGCTTGCGCCGACCGGTGTGGCGGTGACGCGCCTTGCCCACGGCGTCCCGGTGGGCGGCGAGCTGGATTACCTGGACGACGGCACGTTGAGCGCGGCCTTGCAGGCGCGGCGGGCGCTCGGCTGACAGGTCCCGCCGTCGATGCCCTGCAAATGCCATAATCGCCCCTTATCGTGCCGGGGCCGTAATTTCATGAGGTATGTTCATGGTGGTTGAAGCACCGCAAGGGGCGAAAGCGAGACCGGCCCTGCTGTTCGTTTCCATGATCGGAGAGCCCGGCCGCTACGATCCGGCGATCTATGCCGAGATCGAGGGCGGCGACGACGAGGTCTACTGGTTCCGGTCCATGCTGGCCAAGAGCGGGCTGCTGGCTGAGATCGACTTCTCCGGCGTGCACCTCACGCGGGGAGAAGCCCTGCCGCGCGCCGAAGACTATGACGCCATCATCATCGGCGGCAGTTATCATTCGGTGCATGACGGGCGCCCCTGGCAGGCGGCGTTGAAGGACTGGCTGAAAGGCCCGCGCGCCCGACAGACGCCCGTCTTCGGGATCTGCGGCGGACACCAGTTGATGGCCACGATGGACGGCGCGGATGTCGAGACGATCCCGAACGGACCGATGGCGAGCACGCAGACCGTCGCCCTGACCGAGGAGGGGCGCGGTCATTTTCTGTTTCAGGACATGGGCGATGACCCGGTCTTTCACTTCGGCAATTACGAGCGGGTCAGCAATCCGCCCGGCGATTTCACCGTCCTGGCGGCGGATGATAGAATGCCGGCCATGGCGCTCGACCACGGCGGCAATTGGTACTCCGTCCAATTCCACCCGGAAGCGGACGATCGCGCCTTCGCCGCCTCCTGGGGCGGGGAGGAAGCCGGCGATTTCACCGACCGGTACACGCCGACGCCCGGCGCGCCGAAAATCTTCTGGAACTTCCTGACAGGCACGGGGGTGCTGAAATGACCATCACGATCCGAACGGCATTCCTGGCGGCGAGTACCCTTGCGGGCGCGTTTGCGATGCAGCCGGTCCTGAGTTCCACCGTCCTGGCGCAGGACGCGGTGGAGGTCAGCGCCGAAGCGCGAAACGCGTTGGGCCTGACGCTGTATTCCAACGGCTCGGCCGTGGTTTCCGAACGGCGCGCGGCCTCCCTGCCCGGGGGCGATGCCGTCCTCACGATCAGCGGTCTGCCCGACGGACTGCAGCGCGACAGCCTGTCGATCGCGGTGGAAGGGGCCTCGGTCACCTCCCAGCGCTTCTCGCTGGAACGGCTTGACCTGCAAACCCTGCTCAAACGTCATGTCGGTCGGACGATTCGGTGGATCACGGTGGATCCGCAAACCGGCAGCCGCAGAACCAGCGAGGCGCAATTGTTGAGCGTCGAGGGCGGCGTCGCCCTGCTGCTGGACGGGCTGGTGCAGATCAACCCGCCCGGCTATCCGGGGTTCGACACCGTGCCGGAAGGCTTGGCCGAGGACGGCCGCATGACGGTCGGCGTTTCTTCGGCCAGCGCGGGGGACGAAACCGCCGACCGGATGGTGGCGTTGCGGTATCTGACCGGCGGGATCGATTGGCAGGCTTCCTATACGGCGACATTGTCGGCCGACGGCACGCAGATGGCGTTTCAAGGCTCCGCTATGATTTCCAACCGGTCGGGAATGAATTTCGACGCTGCGGCGGTGGCGCTTGTCGCGGGCGAAGTGAACCGGAAATCCGCCCCGGTGCTGCGTGCTGCCGTGCCGATGCGCGCCATGGCGATGGAGGCCGCCGATGGCGGCGCGGCCCCCGAACAGTCGGTCCTGCAGGATTATCACAAATATGAACTACAGGGACTCGTTAATATTCCGGATAATGAGGAAATAAAAATTCCCCTGACCTCCGGCAAGACGGTGGCCGTGGAACGGCTCTATCGATTGCAGCCGAACAGCATCCAGCAGGTCCGGCGCTCGCCGGGCGGGGCGGATGTGCTGCGGCCGGAGATCCTGCTCAGCTTCGAAAATACGGCAGCGGACGGGCTTGGCCTGCCGCTGCCGGCCGGGCTGGTACGCGTCTATGACGACGGGGCGCCGACCACGGCGCTGCTGGGTGAGGACCAAGTCGGCCACCTCGCCGTCGGCCAGGAAGTGGAACTGAGCCTGGGCAAGACCTTCGACATCACCGCCGAGCGCAAACAGACCGCCTTCCGCCGGATCGGCAATCAGGGCGAATTCGAAGCGGCGAACGAGATCACCCTGAAGAACGCGAAACCGACCCCGGCCACGGTCGAGGTGGTGGAAAACTTCTACGGCGAATGGACCATTCTGGACGAAACCGCTCCGCATGCGGTGAAGAACACGGGCGAGGCGGTCTGGACCGTCGAGGTCCCGGCGAATGGCGAGGTTGCCCTCGCCTTCCGCTATTCGGTCCGGCCGTAACCGCCGTTACGTCTTCTTCTTCACGATCGCCTTTTTCAGCGCGGCGCGCTTGACCGCGGCCTTGCCGTCGGCAGCCTTTTTCGCGACCGATTTCTTTACCGCCGCCTTGCGGGCCGTGGCGCGTTCCTTGCCGGCCTTCTCGACGATCGCCTTTTCCTTGGCGGCTTTCGCGGCGCCGGCCTTCCGGGCGGCGGCCTTTTTCGCCATCGGTTTCTTCGCGGAGGCCTTACGCACCGATGCGCGTTCCTGATTGGCTTTCCGGACAATCGCTTTCGCCACCGCGGCTTTTGCGAGCTTGGCTTTGCGCGCCGCAGCCACCTTGGCCATACCCGATTTCGGCGCGGTCTTTTTCACCGCAGCTTTCTTAACGGGGGTCTTTTTGGCGACGGCCTTCTTCGCCGCAGATTTCTTGACGGCGCCCTTCTTGGCGACGGCTTTCTTCGCCACGGCCTTCTTGACGGCACCCTTTTTGGCGACGGCTTTCTTCGCCGCAGCCTTCTTGACGGCGCTCTTTTTCGCGACGGCCTTCTTCGCCGGTGCGCTCTTGACCGCAGCCTTCTTGACCGCAGCCTTCTTGGCTGCCGCCTTCTTTACCCCTGCCTTCTTGGCGGCGGCTTTCTTGGTGACCTTCGCCTTTTCATCGCTCTTGCCACGACGGGCCGAAGGAGCCGGTTTCTTAGCCATAATGAATCTCCCAGGATTAAGTCGCCAAAACGGCGTTAAATAGTTCCATTCAAAACAGTAGCGTAGCATGATTTGCTGCAAATAAAGGGTGAAATGACGGGCGTCACAGGTTGGATTTTCGGGAATGCGTGCAGGGACGGTCCGGTGAGGAGGATTCACGACCTGCTCGACGTCCTGCAGCAGGATCGTATTGGGACCGGGTTCGTTCGCGTCGGAACAGTAATAAAGTAAACCGTCACCGAAAAGAAACTGGCATACGGTGTGATATGATAAGCCCGGGACGGTGGCCTGGTTCAGTTCAACCGACGCGGATTTGGCGGCAAATCACTCGATCACCGTCCCTGGTTCCGGGGACATCTTGAGTTCGACCTCGTTGCCTTCCGGGTCGCGCAGATAGATTGACTGGCCTTGGCCGTCGGCGCCGTAGCGGCGGGAAGGCGCGTCGTCTATATCAATGCCATTTTTGCGGAAATGGGCGATGATGTCGCCCCAGTCGCCGTCTTCGATGCGCAGGCAGAAATGGGCCATGTTGCGGCGGGCAGGGTCGGGGGCTGGGCCCTTGCCGATGGGTTTTTCGATATCGACCAGGTCGATCAGCGCGGCCCCGGCGCGATATTGATACAGGCCCTGCTCGTCCAACACGCGTTCCAGTTTGCAGCCCAGGACCTCGCCGTAGAAGTTCTGCATCAGGGCCAAATCCGCGCAGCGGATGACGAGGTGGTCGAGGGTCAGGAACCGGATCGTCATCCGTTGCCGCCCCTGTTCCCGCCTTCGACGAGGCCGAGGCTCGGCTGCGGGCGGTCCGCCTGACCGGTCTGCGCGGTGGCGCCTGTCGCGTCCGGCGCCTCCAGCGCGTCGACCTCGGCCAGTTCCACGGCCTCGATCTTTTCCGCCCGCTTGGTGATCTTCTCCGCCGAGGTCTCGATCTCCTTGATCGCGGTATGGGCGGTGTCGAAGTTGCGGCGCAGCTTGCCGACCCGGTCGGTCAGGCGGCCGACATCCTCGTTCAGCTTGCGCACCTCCTTCTGGATCAGCCCCGCCTGTTCGCGCATCTGGGTGTCCTTGAGGACGGCGCGGATCGTGTTCAACAGCGCCATCAAGGTGGTGGGGGAGGTGATGTAGACCCTGAGGTTATGGGCCTTTTCGACCACGTCCGGCAGTTCCGCGTGCAGTTCCGCATAGACCGCTTCGGAGGGCAGGAAGAGCAAAGCGCAGTCTGCCGTCTCGCCGGGGAGGATGTATTTCTCCGCGATCGCCTTCACATGCACCATGACGTCCCGGCCGAAGGCCTTGCGCGCCCGGGTGCGGTCGTCCCCGTCCGGCGTGTTGCGGATGGTGTTGAACCCTTCCAGCGGGAACTTCGAATCGACCACGATCGGCCCCGGCGGGTTCGGCAATTTCAGCAAGCAGTCGGCCCGCGTCTGGTTCGACAGCACCGCCTGGAATTGATAGGCCGACGGCGGCAGGGCGCTCTTCACCTGGTCTTCCAGCTGGATTTCCCCGAAACCGCCGCGCGCCTGTTTGTTGCTCAACACGTCCTGCAGGCTGACCACCTGTTCGCTCAGCTTGGTGATCCGCTCCTGCGCCGCGTTGATCGCGCCCAGGCGTTCCTTCAACTCGCCGATGGTCGTGTGGGTCTGGGTCGATTGTTTCTGCATGCTTTCGCCCATGCGGCGGTTGAGGTCGGCGAGGCGTTCCTCGAGAGTTTTGGTGATCGCGCGCTCCTGCGCCTGCAGGCGTTCGGCGACGGAACCCTGCAGGGTCATCTGCCCATTGGCGCTCTGCTCCGCCAATTGGGCGAGGCGCCCGGCCATTGCCGACTGGTTTTCCAACATATGCCGCAGGGCCGCCGCCTGGGCTTCGGCCGCGCGCTTGCCCTGTTGCCCCGCGAACCAGGCGACCGCCAGGATCAGGACCAGCGCGCCGCCGCCGATGGCGAGGATAACGGGATCGGAAAAGTCGAAGGTCATAAGCGTCAATCCGTCGGTGCAAGAACGGGTGTCGTTGAATGAAGCCCGCCAGTATGGCCGATTCGCGACCGTCCCGCGAATGCTCTCTGCGCGCCAACCCGCCGGTTTCCGCCCTTTTTGGGGCTGCTGCACCCTTGACGCCCGCGCTTTCGCCCCCTACCTAACGGACGTATGCGTTGAGGTGTAACGATTATCCGAGAACAGGGTCCCTATGGCTATTCTTCCCATCCTGGTGGCGCCGCATCCGGTCTTGAAAACGAAATGCAAGCCGGTTGACGAAGTGACGCCTGAGCTCGCGAAGCTCATGGATGACATGCTGCAAACGATGTACGACGCGCCGGGGATCGGTCTGGCCGCGCCGCAGGTCGGTGTGCCCAAACGCATCCTGGTGATTGATGTCGCGCGGTCCGACGAAGCCCCGCAGCCGCTGAAGATGGCCAACCCGGAAATCATCTGGGAAAGCGAGGAACACGCGGTTTATGAGGAAGGATGCCTGTCCTTTCCGGAACAGTATGCGGATGTGGAGCGCCCGGCGCGGGTGAAGGTCCGGTATCTGGACGAGAACAACAAGAAGCAGGAAATCGACGCGGACGGCCTGCTGGCGACCTGCGTGCAGCATGAGATGGACCACCTGGAAGGGATCGTCTTCGTCGACCATCTCTCCATCCTGAAGCGGAACATGATCCTGCGGAAGCTGAAGAAGATTCAGAAGCAGAACGCGGCGTGACCGCCGGCGCCATCCCACCGATGGAAAAGACCTCTTCTCCCCTGCGGGTCGCCTTCATGGGCTCCCCGGATTTCGCCGTGCCCACGCTGCAGGCCCTGCTGGCGCGCGGGCATGACGTTGTCTGCGTCTATTCCCAGCCGCCGAAACCGGCCGGGCGGGGGGCCAAGCTGCGCAAGACGCCGGTCCATGAAGCCGCCGAAGCGGCGGGGATTGAGGTGCGGACGCCCACCAGCCTGAAAACGCCCGACGCCTTGGCCGATTTCCAAGCCCTCGACCTGGATGCCGCCGTCGTCGCGGCCTATGGGCTGATTCTGCCGCAGGCCATCTTGGATGCGCCCAAATTTGGCTGCCTCAACGTCCATGCCTCCCTGCTGCCGCGCTGGCGCGGGGCCGCGCCGATCCACCGCGCGATCCTGGCCGGCGACGCCAAAAGCGGGGTGACGATCATGCAGATGGTCGCGGCGCTGGATGCCGGGCCGATGCTGCTGACCGAGGAAGTCGCGATCACGCCGCGCATGACCGCGTCGGATCTGCACGACCGGCTGGCGGAACTGGGCGGACCGGCGCTGCTCTGCGCCCTGGAAGGCGTCGCCGCCGGCACCGTGAGCCCGGTCGAGCAGGACGGGACCCTTGTCACCTACGCCGCGAAGCTCGCGAAGGAGGAAGCGCCGCTCGACTGGTCGAAATCCAATCTGGAGCTCGACCGGCAGATCCGCGCCTTCACCCCCTGGCCCGGCGCGAGCTTTTCCGTGATGGGCGAAACCGTGAAGGTGCTGGAGGCCGAACCGGAAGCGGGCGCGGGCGCGCCCGGCGAGGTGCTCGACGACCGCCTTTTGGTCGCCTGCGGATCGGGGTCGCTGCGCCTGAAAAAACTTCAGCGGCCCGGCAAGAAAGCGATGGCCGCCGAAGATCTGTTGCGCGGCTGGCCGCTGCCGCCGGGCACCCGCCTCACCTGAGGCGGGCGGCGGATTAGCCCGCCGACGCGCGCCGCCTGGCGCGATAGACGCCGATGCCGATCGCCAGCACGGCGACCAGGATGGGCACCAGGGCGATGTTCATGAAACGCAGCTTGGCCTGCACCGCCTCGATATCCTTGCGCAGGTTCAGGTTCACCTGACGCAGATTGCGGCGGATATCCAACAGTTCCGCGGTGAAGGCGTCCATCGCGGCCTGCTGTTCCTCGCTCACCGCGCCGGTGCCGTCGCCCGGCCCCTGCTGAAGTTCGGCCAGTTTCTGCTCCGTTTCCTGCAGTTTCTGCTGCAGGGCCTGTTCCTCGCTGCGGAACTGTTCCTCCGCGGCAAGGCGCAGATTGTCGATCAGCACGAAAGGCCGTTTGCCGTTGCGGCGCGCGCGCAGACCCAAGAGCTCGTTCGACCCTTCCAGGTTTTCCAGCCCGCTGAGGATGAAGTTGCCGTTATCCATGAAGGGAACGGCGACGCGCTGGCCGAAGAAGTTCCGCACGTTCACCCAATAGGGGTCCTGCGCCATGTCCGCGTCCGCGATCAGGATGACGTTGAGCGGGCCGGTTGACTCCGACAGATGCGGGCCGAATTCCGGGCCTTTTTTCGGTTCCGGCGCGGGTTCTTCAGAGGTCGCTTCCGTCGTTTCGGTATTGTCCGCGTCGCCTTCCGGCTTCGGCTTTTCCTTGACCGGCGGGCCGTCCGGGAAGGCGGTCTTCACCATCCCGGTGATCCGGGCGGCGAGGGTATAGCTCTTGCCGGTCGGCTCGTACCCGTCCAACAGTTCAAGCGGGTTCGGCTTTTTCGTATTGTCGTTCGGGACGATGGTGGCGTCGGTTGTCGTCGTGATCAGCGGCGTCACGGTAACGGTTGCGCCGTCCTTCACCTCGATGGATCCCGGCGTCGGCAGGACCAGATCCTTCACCGATGCCATGACGGCGTCGTCCAGGTTCCTGTTCGCTTCCTTCGGTTCGATCCAGGAGATGTAGGGCGCGGCCTTCACCTGGCCCTCGCCGCCGGCATTCACCATGCTCGCCAGGCTGCGGTCGCCGATCGTCTGGCCCTGCGGAATTTCAACGCCCCAGGCGTCGAGAATCACGGACAGGTCGGATGTCTCCGGCGCCATGGCGGGTTCGCCCGGCACCAACCGAAGGCTGGCGGCGGTTTCGTTCCACGGATCGGCCATGATGATCGCCCTGCCGCCGCGCAGCATGAACTGATCGATCCCATACATCAGGTCGTCGTCCAAACCGGCCGGATGGATGATCAGCAGCATGTCCGGATCGTTTTCGATCAGGGATTCGGCGCTGGCGATCCTGCGGGTATCGAAGAAGTCCTGCATCTGGATCAGCAGATACCATGGGTCCGTGTCCCGGCCGTAGGGGTTGCCGAAGACCTCCTTGCTGGAAATCACGCCGACGACGGCGGGTTCCGGATTCGCGGTGCGCCAGACCATTTTCATCAGGTCGTATTCCAGGAAGGTGTCCCGGTCGGCCTGGAAGAACGGAATGCCGCGGCTCTTTTCAGGGTCGTCGGCGACGGCGTTGACCCCGAAATAGACCTTGTCCCCGGTATCGTCGACCGGCACGCCCTGCAGGCCGAGTTCGACGGCTTCGTCCTCTGCTTCGGAAAACGGTTCCGGGTTCACCTTTTTGACGGTGATGTTCCCGTTGGACGCCGCGGCCATTTCCTGCATCAGGTCGTCGATGCGGTTGGCGAAACTGGCATATTGGGGAATGCGGCGGCCGAGTTCCTCGGAATAATAAAAGGTCATCGTCACGGGTTTCGGCAGGTTCTTCAGGACCGATTTCGTCCCCTCCGACAGCGTGTAGAGGCGATCCTCGGTCAGGTCGAGGCGTAGGCCGACGACCCGGCTGATCGCGACATTGACCACGACGAAGAGCAGGATCGCGGCAAGCGTGCCGAAAATCCATCCGCGGCGATGAAGGAAAAAGCTGTTCATGACCGTCTCCCTCCTCAAGCGCCTTTGAACCGGTTGACCGCGATCACGTTGCAGAACAGGAACAGCGCGATCAGCGAGGCGAAATAGACGACGTCGCGCAAATCGACGACCCCTTTGATGATGTTCTGGAAGTGGTCGAGGAAACTGAGCGACCGGATGAAGGCCAGCACCCCTTCGCCGGCCCAGGCGGCGAAGAAGTTCAGCACCAGCGGCGCGCCGCTCGCGGTCAGGACGAAACAGACCGCCGCGGCCAGGACGAAGGCGATGACCTGGCTGCGCGTGACCGCGGACAGGAAACTGCCGACGGCCAGATACCCGCCCGCCATGAAGAAGCTGCCGATATAGCCGGCGAGCGCCGCGCCGTTATCCGGTTCGCCCAGATAGTTGATGGTGATCCAGATCGGGAAGGTCAGCGCCAGCGCGATCCCGGCGAAGGCCCAGGCGGCCAGGAACTTGCCGACAACCGCCTGCGTCGTCGTGATCGGCAGGGTCATCAGAAGTTCGATCGTGCCGGCATTGATCTCTTCCGCCCATAACCGCATGGAAATGGCCGGGATCAGCACGACGTAAAGCCAGGGATGAAACTGCAGGAAGGCGTCCAGATCGGCCTGGTCGCGTTCGAAGAAGGACCCGAGATAGAAGGTGAAGGCGCCCGCCATCAGCAGGAAGATGACGATGAAGATATAGGCGAGCGGGGTGGCGAAATAGGCCGCCATCTCGCGCTTCGTGATGATCGCGATGTTACGCATCGGCGCCTCCCGTACCGGCTTCCACCCGGGACAATGCGTGTCCTTGCGTGATCGAGCGGAACACGTCGTCCAGCCGTCCGCGTTCCAACTGCAGCGAGGTGATGCTCAGGCTGTTGTCCCGCAGGCTTTGGGAAACGGCGTTGGCGATCGGGCTGCGGTCGCGGGAAATGCAGAACAGCCTGTCGCCCTCGATGTCGACTCGGGCCACTTCCGGCAAGCTGTCCAGCAGGGCGCGCGCGGTGGCCAAATCGCCTTCCACGCCGACCCAGACGCCGTTATGGCGCTCGGACCGCGCTTCCAGCTCGGCCGGGGTTTCGTCGGCGACGACACGGCCGCCGGCGATGACGACGGCGCGGCTGCAGACGGCCTCCACCTCTTCCAGGATATGGGTGGAGACGATGATCGCCTTTTCGCCCCGCATGGCGTCGATCAGCTTGCGAACCTCGTGCTTCTGGTTCGGGTCCAGCCCGTCCGTCGGTTCGTCCATGATCAGGACGGCCGGGTCGTGCAGCAGGGCCTGGGCCAGGCCGACGCGGCGCTTGTAGCCCTTCGACAGCGTGCCGATCGGCTGCGCCATCACGCCGGACAGGTTCGCCTTCTCCGCCGCGGCGCTGACCCGGTTGGTCGCTTCCCGGCCGGCGAAACCGCGAATGGCGGCGGCGAAATGCAGGAAGGAATCCGGCGTCATGTCCGGCCAGGCGGGGGCGCCTTCCGGCAGATAACCCAGCGAGGACTTGACCCGGACCGGGTCGGTCCGGACATCATAGCCGCAGACGCGCGCGGTGCCGGCGCTCGGCGCCAGGAACCCGGTGATCATCCGCATGGTCGTGGTCTTCCCCGCGCCGTTCGGCCCCAGGAAACCCAGGACCTCTCCCTTCGACACGGTGAAGGTTACGTCGTTCACGGCCGTCTTCGGCCCGAACGTTTTCGTTAGATGGTCGAGTTCGATCATCCTGCTACTCGTGACCTCTGAGGTTCGATTATCGGTGCAACGGCCCCCTGGTTGCCGCCATGGCTGGCTCGGGACCGGCGTCGGGCCAGACATTGGGGCCCGCGCCCGGTATTTTCAAGACGCAATGCGGGCCGCGACGGTCGAAAACGGATGAAACGGCAGTCACTTACCCAAGCCGGAACCCCAGATGCAACCCCTGCGGCTACCCCAGCAGCGCCGCCACGCTGTTGGCCAAGCGGGTCATGACGCTGGCCGGCGTTTCCCTGTCGCCGGGGCGGAACAGCCGGGCGGAGGGGTACCAGGGCGTTGTTTCCTCGTCCAACCCGAAACACCAATGGGGCGTGTGCGGCAGGACGATCCAGACCGGCCGGTCCAGCGCGCCGGCCAGATGGGCGACCGGCGTCTGCGTGCTGACGACCAGCGGCAACTGGTGCACCAGGGCGGCGCTGTCGACGAAGGCGCCCGGCCCTTCATCCAGTTCCGCGCCCAGGTCCAGGACGTCGAAGCCGCAGTCGCGGATCTCCCGCCGCGCCTCGCCCTTCTGCAGGGAGACGAGCGTGACGCCCGGGATCTCGGCCAAGGGTCTGAAGGCGGCAAGCGGGATATCCCCCTCGCCGCCGGACCAGCATATCCCGATCGGCAGCCCGGATTTCGGCAACCGCGCGCGCCACATGGCCAAGGCGGACGGGTCGGGGCGAAGATAGGGGACGTTTCCCGGCACGTCGTCGGTCTCCATCCCCGTCAGCTGCGGGATCATCGCCAAGGGCGCGCCGGCATCCGCCAGGACCGGGGCCGGTTCGGTCAGCGGGGTGACGCTGTCCAGCCATCGGCAGCCATGCAGCAATTCGACCAGGGCGGGCCGGCAGCGGGCGATGATCCGTCCTTCCCCGCAGGGACCGCCGGGGCGCAGCAGCCGGATCAACAGCAGGGTTTCGGAAAAACCGCCGTCGCAATCCACCAGCAGGGTCCGGCCGTTCAGGGGCGCGCCTTCCCAGAGCGGAACCTCGGGATGGGCCTCCTCCCAAGCCGCGCCGCTCCAGCGCCACGCCATTTCGCGGAATCCGCCGGGATAGTCGCCGGCCAGCAGCAGCAATTCGGCCACCCGCAGATGCGCGGTTCTGTTCTCCGGGTCCAGTTCCGCGGCGCGGCGCAGGTTCTTGGCCGCCGCGTCCAATTGACCGAGCAGCGCGAGGACGTCGCTCAAGGCGAGCAGGCCGGGCGTGGAGGTGGGATCGGCGGAAATCTCGGCCCGGAAGGCGCGCAAGGCGTCTTCCGGCCGATTGCGTTCCAGATACAAAATGCCAAGCGCGTGATGCGCGCCCGCCAGTTTGGGGGCAAGGCTCGAGGCGCGGATGAAATCCCGTTCCGCCTCGTCCAGCCGGCCCCATTGCTGGCGGGTCTGGCCCAGACTGACCAGCAGTTCGGGGTTCAGCGGCTCCCGCTCCAGCCCGGCGCGCAAGACGGCTTCCGATTCCGCGATCCGGCCTTCCCGGCGCAGCGCGATCCCCAGATTGTTCATCGCCGCCACCGAATCCGGGTTCTGCAGCAGGATGGCGCGCCAGGCGCGGATGGCGCCGTCATAGTCGCCGGCGGTCTGGCGGCCGAGCGCGATGTCGAAAGCGCGCTTCAGGCTGCTTTCACGCGGTTCGTCCCCGCCGCCGTCCTCGTCCCAGTCCGTATTCTGCCCGTCCTCGTCGACCAAGGAACAACCCCTTCCGCCGCGGCCTGCAAGCCCCGCCTGCCCGCCGCTTTCGTAATCCGTCCGGATTTAAGCAGGATTCCCCGTCCCGCCGCCAGCATCGCGGCGCGACGCGCCCCGTCATGGCAAGCCCCATCCCGACGGCCCATCCAGACGGCCCGTCTCGACAAGGCAAACCTCGATCCTTATTGTGCGCCGCGACAAACGAGGGACGCCCGCGCATAGTCGGCGGTGCGACGCAGTGAGAGGGAAATCGATCAATGGAATTCAGCAAAGTCGGCATTATCGGCGCGGGAACAATGGGGTCGGGGATCGCAACCTCCTTGGCGCAACAGGGGGTCGCGGTTTGCCTGGTCGACACCACGGCGGAAGCGGTGGAGCGCGGCAAGGGCGCGGCGAAGAAGTTCTATGACCGCGCCGCGGAAAAGGGAAAGATGTCGGCGGAGGACGCCGCTTCCTGCTATGGCCGGATCTCCGGCGCGACCGACCTCTCGGCGCTTTCCGATTGCGACCTGATCATCGAAGCGATTTTCGAGGAACAGTCGGTCAAGGAAGACCTGTTCACCCGGTTGAACCCGCATCTGAAGCCGGAAACGGTCGTCGCGACCAATACCTCCGCGCTGCAGGTTTCCGACCTTGCCGAAGCGGTCGACGACCCGACCCGTTTCCTGGGGCTGCATTATTTCAACCCGGCGGCAATCAACCCGATCGTCGAGGT